>Ga0255774_10000099_pt1 | contig 79390 bp, 62 predicted proteins | sample 101ome_17_FD_179972 | JGI IMG/M metagenome (GOLD analysis project Ga0255774, IMG submission 179972) | Coastal salt marsh microbial communities from the Groves Creek Marsh, Skidaway Island, Georgia - 101407AT metaG (version 2) | ecosystem: Environmental > Aquatic > Marine > Intertidal zone >... | reverse complement strand
CTTTGAAGAGTGACGTACTTTTTGATGAAGTTCAAGCGGGTGGCAGAATTCCACTCATCATTGGCCGTGGATTGACAGACAAAGCAAGACAGTCTCTTGGACTGGGTTCATCGAAAACGTTTCGATCTCCAAGTTCATCGGAACAACTTCCAAAGGGATTTTCACTTGCCCAGAAGATGGTCGGCAAAGCTTGTGGAGTCGAAGGTATCGTGCCAGGAACATACTGCGAGCCGAGGGTCACCACGGTGGGCAGTCAAGACACAACGGGACCCATGACTCGTGACGAGCTCAAAGATCTAGCGTGCCTTGGCTTTAGTGCAGATCTCGTCATGCAGTCATTCTGTCATACTGCCGCGTACCCCAAACCGGTTGATGTGACCACTCACCACACCTTACCAGACTTCATTCGTACGCGTGGAGGCGTCTCGCTCAAGCCAGGAGATGGTGTGATACATAGCTGGCTCAATCGTATGCTTCTTCCTGATACAGTTGGCACGGGCGGAGATTCTCACACTCGATTCCCTATTGGCATCTCGTTTCCTGCAGGTTCTGGACTCGTGGCCTTTGGCGCGGCAACAGGAGTTATTCCCCTCGACATGCCAGAATCTGTCCTCGTCAGGTTCAGTGGTACCATGCAACCTGGTATCACATTGCGAGATCTCGTACACTCCATACCATATTTTGCCATCCAAGCAGGTCTGCTGACGGTGTCAAAGGAGAACAAGAAGAACATTTTTAGTGGCAAAATCCTCGAAATCGAAGGTCTTGAACATTTGAAATGTGAACAAGCATTCGAGCTATCAGACGCAAGTGCAGAAAGAAGTGCAGCAGGCTGTACTATCAAACTCGATAAGGAACCCATTGAAGAATACCTCAAGAGCAACATTGTGCTCCTGAAGTGGATGATAGCTAATGGTTACGGCGATAAACGCGCACTGGAGCGGCGGATAGAAGCGATGGAGGCATGGCTTGCCTCACCAACGCTCTTGAGTGCTGATGCTGACGCGCACTACGCAGCCACGATAGATATCAATTTGGATACAATCACTGAACCGATTCTATGCGCGCCGAATGACCCAGACGATGCTCGATTATTATCTAGCGTAGCTGGGGATAAGATTGACGAGGTTTTCATCGGATCATGCATGACAAATATTGGACACTTCCGCGCCGCGGGCAAAATATTGGAAGCTTACAACGATGCTTTACCAACACGACTCTGGATCGCGCCGCCGACAAAGATGGACGAGGCTCAATTGAAAGCCGAAGGCTATTATGGAACATTTGGTGCAGTCGGCGCGCGCACGGAAATGCCAGGCTGTTCGCTATGCATGGGAAACCAAGCACGTGTTGCTGAGAGAAGCACAGTCGTTTCGACAAGCACACGTAACTTCCCAAATAGACTCGGTAAAGGCGCGAACGTGTATTTGGCATCGGCCGAGCTCGCTGCAGTTAGTGCAATACTTGGGCGCATTCCTTCTAACGATGAATATCTCGATTACGTCTCTGAACTGACGCAAGAAACATACCGCTACTTGAGTTTCGATAAAATGGCTGAATACACTAGAAACCCTCAATAAATCTGACACCTCAAATGGAACAAAATAAGCACAACGTGCTACGCACACACAGCAGATCGTTTCTAATAAAATCTCACCGTTTCGTAACAAATGCTGTTGGCACGCTCTCAGCTTTCTGAGTCTTTCAGCGTGTGTGCTTGAATATATTCATAAAAAGCAAGGATGTCTAAACTAATTTCTTCCAGACGATCAGTATCATTAGAGAAATCAACTTCTTCATTCGATTCCAAAATCAATACCGGTTTCTAGGAAGTATTAGTTCAGACCTTCCTTAAAGAAGTATTTTTTGACGCACCTTGGCAAAGGAGTTGCACTGATAGTCTGTGACTGTGCTGATCTGCAATGGACGGTGCACGTCATCTAAGTGAACTACACGTACGTTCTTGACGTGATTTCAGAATGATTTGTCATGAAAATGAGACATCATACCTCCATCAACCACGTTTCATGTTTTTCATGAAGCGACTCGAGGTACTTCAAAGTGACATTCACTTCTTCGCCCCGCGCTCGGCGCTGTAGTCTTCTAAAACAGACATGCGGATCAGCTTTCAGATAAATGAAACCATCAGGCACTAAATTCGGTAACGCCTATGTATGACGCTTGTTAGGCACATTCAGCTGCCATGTAAATACTCACATTTATCATGGGTGACAACCAGGCGTTGTAAAGATCCATCTCTAACTCTGATAACCAACCCTGCTCGCGCACGGATTCGACGAACACATTGCGATCCGAATAAACACTTCTTTCCATGACTCTCAATAACTTTTCACTCGTAGAACTATTTCTTTCTTGTAGAAATCGCGTCATAAAGACATAATTCTGAAACGTATACGCATATCTCTCTGGGTCCTTGTAAAACTCCCCAAGCAAATTATGGGGCTGCAAACCCTTCTGTACACGAGCAATTTGCTGCCAACTTTCGACTGGCTCGGGAACCACGTGTGCTAACTCCTGAGTAAAACCGTCACTGGTGCTGTTTCGCTGAGGGCTAAACACACTTACCTTCAACTGCGCAGTTGAGGCAATCACTCGCGTCAGAAGAGTACTTTTGCCAGAGCTGATGTTGCCCTCGACGCACAGACTGATTTGATGCTGTTGAGAAGAAGATTCAATTACTATCTCAGTTTAGTCTAGTTTACTCACCCTCGCATCGTCTGCTGTCGCGAGTGCACGGGACTCACAACGTCTGCAAACGTCAGTTACTTCAGCTGTGAGGCCAGTTAGAACTTACCGTTTTGTAAGGGCGGTGCCCCGACGCGAAAGCTGAGTGAATGTGCTACACAGCCTAGAAGGTGACGCGCTGTAGATATTCATTTCCCCTCAAATCGTACTCGCGCGAACACAGCTACTGTTCGCAGACTTTGCAGCGGTGCCGGACTTGCTCGCGCATTGTCTTTCAGTTTCTAGACCACTTGTGTACGTCTGGATACCACACCAATCGACACACTGGAGAATCGACGCCATTATGGCGACAGTATTCCGATTCGGCGATCTAAATTTTTCCGAAAATCCGTGCGCCTGAACGAACAGACGAAACTTTCGTCGCGAAAGTTTCGCGACGAAAGTAACTCGACGAAGACCTGGCGTAGGTCTTCGTCGATTCGTATTGCAATCACTGCCACACAATCGTTAATTCGTTCAGCGAAACTTAACAATGAAGGCCACGCCAAGCACAGCAGTCACGCTGTTGATTTCCAAAACTTGTGCAGAGTTGACGGGCGTCACTCGTGGCAAGTAACTCTGCAACTACTGTAACAAGCCATGTGTGGCTTGAAGCTCGTCCTGCTACTTCGATCATGTCGGGTTGACAGTGATAGATCGATTGTACGTACAACAGGTAAAAGGACACAGAAGACTGAGACTGATGCGGGTATAAGGTGTGGGCTCTGCAGACGTGGACCAGATGCCAGCACTACGTTCACATGCACACACGAGACTTATCAAATATCTTTGACTGCCACCCTTCTGCAGGTCCGCGGAACATCTGCTGCGTCTAGTCCTCTTCTGATGGATGAGGCGAATATTTTGGCGTTCAACGGAGAAATTTATAGCGGACTGGCGTCACATTCTATTGGTCAGCGAGATTCCGAGTTGTTGTTCAAGGCACTGACAGCTGCCGCTACGACAGCACAGAAGATAGACGTTCTCTCGCATTTGCGAGGTCCTTGGGCGCTTTTGTACTATGAGAAAAATAATGGTCGAATTCTACTGGGAAAAGATCCGGTAGGGAGAAAGAGTTTATTGGTGCACCTGCCGGATCAGCACGACTCACGGTTTTTAGTTTCTTCTTCTGGACCAATCACTGGTATACAAAACAGGAATGACTATTGGTTGGAAATGCCTTGCGGGATCTTTGAGATAGATTTAAATATTCACGGGAACAGCCGAGTATTGTTTGAGCAGTATGCTGGATCTCGTAGGGAGTTTCCATTTTCCAAAACTTCTGGCTTCTTTCCGTGGTGTACACCACTTGCACGACAACCGTCCTCCACTTTCCACACATCTCTAGACACAAAGGAGAGTGACTTGACGACGTTCATGTACCTTCTTGATCGATCTACGAGACAGCGGGTTAGACTTCAAGAATACGTAAGATGCAACGGCATGGTTGTCCCTAAACAACAAGCAGCTCTACTTGTCCTTTTCTCTGGGGGTGTCGACAGCACTACTTTGGCAGCATTAGCGCATCGACACGTGCCAGGCAACGAAATCATAGATGTTTGTAGTGTTTGTTTTCAGTGGGGTCGCTCACCAGACCGAGCAGCTTCCACCGCTGCATTCAATGAGATTCTTTCTCTCACACCAACGCGAACTTGGCGCTTCATAGTAGTTGATGTGACAGTAGACCAAGCTTCAGCTGCACTGCCGCATGTCAAACGCCTAATCCATCCACAAAAGAGCAAGATGGACGAAAATATCGGCCTGGCCCTTTGGTTTGCTATCAGAGCAAAAGGTAACGCGACTTTGCACGGTCCTCAAGGTCTCACACATGAAGGAGAGTATGCGTCGAAGGCGAGAGTCGCGCTGCTTGGACACGGCGCAGACGAGCTCCTCGGTGGCTATGCTCGACATAGAGCGGCATACAAAAGTGGAAAGGTAGAAACTTTATTGAATGAACTCAATTTAGACATGGCTCGCTTGTGGATTCGAAATTTGGGTAGGGATGACCGCGTCATCTCAGATAGCCAACGTGAAGGTCGTTTTCCATACTTGGATGAAGAACTCATGGATTTTGTGTCACGTGCGAAACTGCAGCACGTGATGAATTTCGATTTACCTCCGGGTGAAGGAGACAAAATGATCTTGAGGCGCACTGCGATGCACCTTGGGCTTTCAACTGCTTCTCAGAGAACGAAGTGCGCACTTCAATATGGGAGCAGAGTCTCGCATTTGGAAGAGCAGCTGTCTCGTCATGCTGTAAACGACTAAGGATGTCTCGTGTGACATCAAGGATACTGTCATAGAAATTCGAACAAAAGCTATTCGCAAGCACAAGCTCTGTATGACTAGTGCTACCGGTATGCTATTGTTTACTATTGTTATTATAGGACTTCTCGCCTACACTTTGCTGTGAGCCTCCGTGCTGGAGCGGAGGAGCAGCAGATAGAATTTGTACATAATCAACTACGACACTTCTTGCACGAACTATCAAATTTTGTTCGCTGTCGCTAGATTCGTCGACTTTTACTGGCTCGTTTCTGATATGTTCTGCTGTGTTGCGGACAGAAGCACGACGACCCTTGAAAACCCGTATGGCGGTCACTGACTCCATCAGTAATAGTTCGATTTTGGTTGTCGTGTGCTACACCCATAGCACTCGAAACCGATGAAACGGTGTAGCTCGAAAGAGCGACTCCAGGCACGCCTAGGGCGTGACTGACGTCCAGGACTGCCGGTAGTATGGACCCAGGGCGCGATTCCCGGTGTACGGCACAATTTTAGGATGAACGGTACCTTTTTACTTACTTGGAGTTTCAAGTCCCATAGTATGACTCATATGATCCATAATACAAAAAAGGAAGAACATCGTGTTTATCGCGCTTCTATGGCCCCTAATACTACCGATATGCTTCATGTGAGCAGTGCTAGAAAAAGTTAAAAGTTCGCACGGCGAAAATTCGTGCAGCCGCCAAGGAACGACCCCGAACGGCATCTTTGCTTAGTCTTCGCGTGGACCACATCTGACTGTCCCTAAAGAAATACATGGAAGATGACAGTGCCACTTGTTCGACGAGTGCCCCAACATTCGAATCTCTTGGCCTCTCGGATACGATACTACGGAACGTCAAGCACGTCGGTTTCAGGAACGCCAGCGCAGTTCAAGCGACTTGCATCCCCGCTATCCTTGACGGAAAAGACGTGATCGGCGTCGCCAACACAGGTAGTGGGAAGACGGCAGCTTTCGTCTTGCCAATTGTTGATACGCTCAGCAAAGATCCATTTGGTATATACGCACTTTGCCTCAGTCCTACACGAGAATTGGCATACCAGATAGCAGAACAGTTCCAACTTTTCAGCACAGGCATGGCACTGAGCTGCGAGGTGATTATAGGAGGTGAAGATTTACTGTCTCAATCTAGTTCTCTTCTTAAGCGCCCAAATTTTGTCGTGGCAACTCCTGGGCGCCTTATGGAGCACTTGATGAATACAAACTGTACGATACAGTGCTTCAACAAACTCAGATGTCTAGTCTTGGATGAAGCTGATAGGTTACTTGAGCCGTCGTTCGAGGCTGAGCTCAAGTATCTGTTCGCTGTTCTACCACGTAAGCGTCAAACATTGATGTTTTCAGCAACAATTACCAGTAGCGTCCTCGCATGTCACTCATTACGGAAGCAACATACGATGTATTTTGAGCAGGCAAGCACGCCACGCACAGTTGCAAATTGTGCCCAATACTATTGTTTCATGCCTGAAAGGGTTAAAGATGTTTACCTATTGTATGTCTTACGACGAGAATTAAAAGCGATTCCAGCGGGTAGGACCATAGTTTTCGCTTCAACGGTATACAAATGCGAGATGATTTCTATTATGCTCAATGCGCTGAACCTTCACTCAATTTCTTTGCATGCAGTCAAGAAACAGCGCGCCAGACGAGCTGCGCTGCACAGTTTCAAGTCAGGTGTTAGCAATATTCTCGTTGCCACAGATGTGGCGGCTCGAGGTCTCGATCTCCCATCAATTCACGCAGTAATAAACTATGATCTTCCAGCTGATCCTCGTCAGTACATTCATAGAGTTGGCCGCACAGCACGGTTTACAGCAGCTGGTACTGCTGTCAACCTCGTAAACCAATACGACGTTGCAAAGTTCAAGCATGTAGAGAATGAAATCGGACAAAAGTTGGAGAGTTATACAATTTGTCAAGAAGAAGTGGTGAAATTGATTGGGGAGACATTTGCTGCAAGGCGTCTAGCGAAGACACAAATGGCAGCTCCAGGGGGATTCGAAGAAGCTTGTCGCTCAAAGAAGTTGAGAATTGCACGTTAAGGTATGTGTCGATATTTACATCGGTGCTCACCTATTGACTACCACATCCAGCGTTTCAAACCCTCTTGGTGAACCGTTTCTTGTTTACATGATAACACTTGTCGCGGTTAGCATTTTGGTTTGAAGGTTTCGGTAGAAACGATTACAACTGCTTAATTTAGGCGCAGTAATGCGCGCGCGTGTCGAGCTGTCACATGTGTTTGATCGAGTCACCATGTGCGAGCACTATAGTTCATCGTGTTCGCCAACTTCGTCGTCGTCGTCACTCGTTCCACCGTAAGCTTTTGCAACAATCGGGTTACACACTGTCTCAAGTTCTCTCAATTTCTCATCATATTCGTCCTTCTCGGCATCTTGATTTTCGTCAAGCCAGTCGAGCGCTTCCTTGATCGCGTCATCAATAGTGGACTTATCGTCGTCATCGAGTTTGTCCGCGAGCTTGTCAGCATCTGAAATAGTGTTTTTCATGTTATACGCGAACGTCTCGAGGCTGTTGCGCGAATCAATTCTCTCTTTGAGTTTTCTGTCTTCTTCTGCGAATTCTTCAGCTTCTTCGACCATTCGCTCGATTTCTTCTTGGGAGAGTCTTCCTTTGTCATTTGTTATGGTGATCTTCTCGGACTTTCCAGTTCCTTTATCTTCTGCACCGACATTCAGAATGCCGTTTGCATCGATCTCAAACGTCACCTCTATCTGTGGGACGCCACGAGGTGCTGGAGGTATGGAAGTCAGTTCGAACTTCCCAAGTAAGTGATTGTCCTTAGTCATCGCTCTCTCTCCTTCAAATACTTGAATCATAACTGTCTGCTGATTATCTTGGTATGTGGTAAATGTTTGAGATTTCTTTGTAGGAATAACAGTATTGCGTGGAATGAGCTTTGTCATGACACCTCCCACGGTTTCGATACCTTGAGTCAATGGAGCGACGTCCAGAAGTAAGATGTCCTTCGTTTCGTCCCCTCCTTCGCCTGAAAGAATACCACCTTGAACAGCAGCACCATATGCGACAGCTTCGTCTGGGTTGACGCCCCTGTTGGGTTCCTTGCCATCAAAGAAATCTTTGAGAAGCTCTTGAACTTTCGGAATTCGGGTAGAGCCTCCGACAAGAACGATTTCATCTATTTCAGTCTTTTTCATTCCAGCATCGTCCATAGCCTTCTTCACAGGTCCCATTGTTTTACGGAACAAATCGTTATTAAGTTCCTCAAATCGTGCGCGAGTCAGTGGTTCTGAGAAGTCAATGCCGTCAAAGAGCGCCTCTATCTCAACTCTCACTTGATGCTGGTTCGATAAGGTTCGCTTCGCTCGTTCCGCTTCTCTTCGTAATTTTTGAACCGCTTTCGAATCACTTGAGATATCTTTCCCGTGCTTTCTCTTAATCAGTTTGATGAAATACTCCATGATGCGCTGGTCGAAGTCCTCGCCTGTGGTGAGAACGTCAACTTGAGAGGTGCGAGAGTCAAATCAAAAACTTACCACCAAGGTGCGTGTCACCATTCGTCGAAATGACTTCGAACACTCCGTTGTCGATTGTAAGAATGGATACATCAAAAGTACCTCCACCCAGATCAAACACCAGAATATTTTTCTCTCCCTTCTTATCGAGCCCATAAGCAATAGCAGCAGCAGTGGGTTCGTTGATGATACGAGCGACATTCAGACCAGCAATGGTTCCAGCATCTTTTGTAGCTTGGCGTTGTGCATCATTGAAATAAGCTGTTGATGAAGAGGATGAGTTACTTTCGAACTATTGTTTGACAACTTACCTGGTACTGTGACCACAGCATGTTTTATGTCTTTTCCAAGATAGGCCTCTGCAGTCTCTTTCATTTTGGTGAGCACCATCGCAGAAACCTCTTCAGCCTGGAAAATTTTCTCGCCATCCTTGAGGCTCACCTCAATGCAGGGTTTGCCTTCCACATTCACGACCTTAAAAGGAAACATCTTGACATCGCGCTGGACCTCCTTATCAGTAAACCTGTTTGAATCGAGTGAGAAGACGTAGGGATTATTCACAGTGCTACTTACTTGCGACCAATGAGACGTTTTGCATCGAAAATAGTTCGTTCAGGATTTGACGTTGCTTGATTTTTTGCAGAGTCACCAATTAGTCTTTCAGAGTCTGTGAAAGCCACATAAGAAGGAGTAATGCGGTTGCCTTGATCATTAGCGATGATCTCAACTTTGCCGTTAACGTATGCGCCAACGCAGGAATATGTTGTACCCAAATCAATACCAATAACGGTGCCGAGTTGCTCAGTCGCATCCTCGGCGAGGACAACGCCCGATAGCACGGAGGAAAGCAGAACTGGACCCCAAGGTAAGAGAGGAGGTAGTACGTAGGAGATGCACTTACATAGGATCCAGAAAAAGCTAGCCTTACGCAACATACTGTCCCAGCTACTCGAGATACTCGTGTGAGCGCCAAATGTGGGTCTGCACTTTGTGCCGGCAGACGAGTGGCGCTTCGCTCCGCTCGTCGGATCTAGTCTAGAGACCTACAATCCATGGTATCATTCAGCCAATCAAATTCTATCGTATGCAAATTTAACGTGATTTGATTGGTCCAATACTTCACCGGACCTTGGGGGTCAAGGAGAAATCGTGAGTCAAAAGACATACTAGGCAGCGGTTAAGGCTAGAAGAAACGATGTTCATGATTTAACTCGTATTGACGGACTATTAGTGGAAAGTACTGTCGTATTTGTTTTTTCGTTGAATTCAGTTTCCCCGGAGCTCTAGAGATTCAAGAATACCGGTACCAACTTGACAGAGATCAAAGATGTCCATCACCTGACTACCATGAATGAAGATGAACATAAAATTTGAATTCTTTCGGACTGACAAACAAAACTTTGGCTGTCAAAGAACTCAGCGAAGTTCGCTGCACAGACGGCGACTCAATTGCGGCAGTAGCGGTCGACGTACTACATTGGCCTCCGACAGACGTCATTCCCGACTGCAAAAGAGACAGACAGGCAGAGTGCGACGCCAAAACATACGTACGTGTCACACGTGGACAAGCGAACAGCTGAACGTTTTACAGTGGAAGGTGACATCATGCAAGAAGACGTCCTGCGACAGTTTGGAAACCGTCTTGCCACGAGAGATGTATTGGAAGCTTTGGTACTCGTTTTCCACTTTATCAATGATTCGCATGCTCGCCACATCAACAAAGTGCAAGAGTTGAGTGGGGCGTCGACCGGTGCAATCTTTGCGAGGATTCAGCGGTTGACCACTCTGTACGCCAACATCAACACTACAGGACGAGCCAAAGATTCTACAGACAACTTTTACCGGAAAGTAAAGACACTTTATCTGGAGTTTTTGAGCGGAGCGGATGCTACCGGATTCGACCTAGATTTCGAGGAAGGGGGGCAGCTTCTTTTGAAAGACATAGTCGTTGAAAATTCGATGCTTTACCAGCGCTTCTTGCAAGTGAAGACAAAAAGTATCAGACCCCAACACCAAAAATACCAAGCTGATCGAAAGGGCTACACCGATAAACTTGCCTCGCAGGCTTCACTTTTGGAATATACATGCACGCGATTGCAGCAGCAGAGAGGAACCAATGCTAAACTACGACGACAAGTTGTAGAACTGCAACGCAGCATAGTACACAGTGCACGGACACCACGAAAATTCATAGGACCACCTGTCAACTCATCTCATGTGAAGCAAGCGAAAGAAAACGTAGATCAGCTTATTTTCACAAGCCCGGCTAAAACTTTGGAACGAACACAAACTGTATTCCTTCAGTTACTTGAGGAGCTTGAGCTATTGCCCGCAACTGTACGTTTCCCGGCAGTGAGTTGGAGTACACGACACAACTATACACGGAACGACGATGAAAGCAAGGAAATTAGAAATTACATACGAATTTCAATTGATCAGCAAGCGATGATGATGGCCGACAAGCAGTGTGTGATGCGGAAGCAATTACAATCCATCGTAGGAACTTCAAGTGAGGGACATCTTGCTATTGAGGAGAGAAAGCTTTCTTGCTCTCATATCGAAGCAAATGTAGGCAATAAAGAGACCCAGTATCAGAATATTCGGCAACATCATGAAAAGAAGATCACGCACGTTATCAACGACATGCGATCAGTTGAACAACAAGTTCAGTGGCTTGCTCATAGTGCAGGTACATCAGACGTACACATCATCGAACAGGTGCGGACAAGCCAAAACGATTTAAATCGATCTCTTGCGCGTGAAAAATCGGAGATACAATCATTATTGTTGCATGCGCTAGACCTACTTATGGAACATAAACAGCAAACCCAAGGGGTTTTTTTTCGATGCGAAAATATCACGTTGTAACTAGCTAATGAACTCTTCTAAACCAAGCACTGCTTTCTCTTCCCGTGTAAATTGCGTGGTGCGGGTTCCCAATTGATCGTTCATGAATTTCAAGACCGCCTTTGAACGAAGATGTAGACGCTCCTGAGGTAATCTGTGTAATCTAAATGCCTTGATGAACTGAGCCATGCGCAAGTTGGTGCTATCATTTGGCTGCGATCCGTGTACAACACGCTGGTCCCACACTAATAGACTGCCGGCACGTATCGGAATGCGTCGTTTCAATGTATGTATACGATCGAAATCAGAGAATTTGAAGCTCCCAGCCCCTTGCCCTCTCCACACAAGCCTGTTACAGTCTACACGACTATGTTTTACATATTGGTCTATTGGGCCCAAACTGTGAACCCAGTCGGTAAAGTGCTTGTGGAACCCAGGGACAAGAGTTGTGCCTCCGTCTTCTGTTCGATTATCTGTGAAAGCGAGGACACCTTGCAGATGTGGACCGGTAAATTGTGTCACGCTATTCATTTCTTTACTAAAATCCCTCAAATTCTCGTAGCTGAGGTTTTGGTCAGATAGCTTGTCTTGCAGATACCCCCATGGATTCAAATCAAGATGTAAATTTGAAGGCGTTTTCCATGCGGGCATACAGACAACTTTTCCCATATCATTAAGAAATTTAGTTGGTCGGTAAAGACACCAGCGATCATGTGACATGAGAATTCTATCATCCCTCAACAAGAAGCGCATTGCCTGGACGAGTTTGTGGTTGCACCTATTCCGGACCATCTGAGGAGTGAATATGGCTGGCTCTGGCGCGAGGCCATATGTTTTAGATGAAAGGACAGAAAAGCTTTCTCGCTCAGAACGATCGAAAGGCGGATATTCCTTCTCAAGATAGTCCCAGACTTCGGATTGCGAAAGTTCACATTCGTGAGAGGTAAGAATGTCACGGAAGACAACAAAACCAAAATCTTCGTAAAACTCCCGAGCAGCTTCCCATTCTGAGTGGTGTTGCGAATCTAATGAAAACGAAACTGTGTAGCCTTCTGCGTCGGTCGGTATACGTACCGGTGCAGGGTACTTGTCCTCTGTGAGTGGTTGTGCACACTGACCCGTGTCACTCCGAGCAGTGCGGAGCTTTCTACTCAACAATTTTAGCTGCGAAGCAGCTCGTTGTACAATAGTTTTATCCGCTCCTTTCTTCGACAAGGATTTCACCTTGCTTAGTTGTCGCGCATACTCGACTTGGAGGGACTCTACAATACCACAGGTTATTTGAGCAGCTGGCTTCTTTTTCATCGAGCGCCTCACTCTCACGGTGCCTCAGTAACTCGGAGCGTCACAGCATCGTTAAACTTCTCTTAGTCTCGATTGATTGATTGATTGATTGTTTGATTGATTACGCCAAAATAGAAACGAGACGCACGCGCGAAATCAGTGAGGTACACTGGACACTTGACGTTCAACGCCAGGCGCTTGCTGCCGAAGTACTTACGTGAGGTCGACTAACAGATAGAAATTCCAAAATAGAAATCGCCGATTTATTCCGACAAGGCCCGTCATAAGACATGGCTCAGGGTGTTAATAAGAGAGAAATTCCTTCTCGGAATACTTAAGTACCGGTACTATGGATAGTAAATTTTCAGCGCTCGATTCCGGCGTATTTCGCGATCTCTTCATCGGCCTAACTATCTACGGTGCTATGCCTTCGTAAAAAAAGTCGAGTTCATCCCCAGGCAAAGCAGCTCTTCGCGAAGGAGCCCTCTAGAAGGTGAGCCCCGGAACGGCATCGAAATATTTTTCGAGTTTCGTGCGATACGCAGTCGCTGCGCGCGAACCGCGGGTCAAGAATACCAATATCCTCTCAAGGCAATCAGGGTGAACAAGTCACTCAAGCTCAGTTAGTTGAAGTGACTTGTGTCGTGCTACCAGGTTGAGAGTAAGTAATGGTCGAGGGGAAGATCTGAAACTGTTCGTAAGTGATCTGGTGTATCCAATATGTCGGGTGCGCGATTAGATTTCATCTTATCGCGCCTTCATGTCCTTCTAGCACTCCTTGACGATTTGAAGAAGGCAGTGACGGTGCAGGAGACCACAACCGATAGTGCGCCAAACGGGCTACTGGAGAGCGCGCGCTGCGCTTTCGAGGAAGCTGCTCGTATGTCCCGACGTGAGAAGTACAATACGATTGTTGTTATTGGACGACCTGGAAGTGGTAAAACGCACTTCTTGAATGAACTGTTGAACTTTGGGTTGGGACACAACCATGGCAGTGGTTTGATTTTGACGCAGGCAATAGCGGTGGAACGCTTGCGTATCCTTAGTGTCAAGAATAACGATACGTGTTGGACCCCACAATTATTGGAGCGTGCTCAAGAATTTACCAGCGACACCTCAGCTTTTCCTCAGCTGTATCCTGATGTTTATACTCCTTCTTCAGCCGATATTCTACCTGAGGGGGACATGTTCAGTACGACTAAAGTACCCGTCCACCTCGTCTATGGTTGTGCTGTAAGGATATCAGTTGTCTACGCTTCTCCACAGGTAGTGGATCGTGAGCTTAAAAAGCTACTCGACGTTCTGCGGACTCAGGTACTTTTCTGCTTAACCAATTTTATCAAAAATTTAACCACGTGCTTCTAGAGAGTAGAAAAATTGAATTATCTTGACATCGCTCGAGGAGGTGAGATTGGTTCAGAGTCCATGAACTCCACGACTGTCGGTGATGAAGAGAGTCTGTGCCGCGCTTTTTCAATCTTGGGCTTGCCACACACACAAGATATATGCGCACTGGAACTGAATGATATTGATTTACCGAAGAGTGTGGCACAATGTCTAGGGCGCACGGTTTGCTGTCGACTCAGTGAATCATCACTATCAGAATCTCTCTCTTACGTCCGAGCATTATTGCAAAATCTCATTTGTGGTGAAAGGTCCAGATGGGGGTTATTGGATTATATTATTGTTGAGCTTCCATGCCAAGCCATCCCACGAGGTGTTGAAGTCATAGATACACCAGGTTTTGGTACGCAAATTTTCAATTTTTCCGACCATTTACGCTCAGTTTTGAGCGAACGTCATGACATTATATGTATCTGTGATGAAAGAAAGCTGGATGGGGACCTTGCTGGTTTTTTGAAAGAGACATTTTTTGAACGGCTTTCAGCTGGAGACCGCGAACGTCGATTGTTGAATATTTGTACTATGACACGCGCGACAGGCGACAAGGCGATTCACGAAGCAATTTTGCAGGTGGCGACATTTTAGATATATTATATACCTTCATTATAATATTTTGAGCACAGGCACGGCTTGAGGAGTTTGCAAATATGGTTTGCATTTCAGCACATAGATTGTCTTTCAAAAGTAGAGCTTCGTTCGTCGAGCAATACTGTAAAGTCATGCTTTCACAAATCGGAAAACGGGACTCTAACGAGTTTTTCTTGCAAGATGTTGATTTCATCCTCAAGCCGAACAGAACCAGATTGTGAGTCTCAATGACGTCATCACTCAATTTTCACTCACCTAGTCTCAACAGATTACGTATCGAACTAGAGGAACATAGATTAGCTGGGATAGAAAGTACATTTATCAGCTTTCTTCGAGATTGCTCTCGTGTATTGATAAAAACGCAAGCCTCGTGCCTGCAACATGTACTTCATGGTGATGATGAAACTGGAAACTGGTTGCAGTGTCAAGAACTTATACACAAATTGACGAACTTGGCTACCTGTACAACATGGACCAAGTCCGCAGTCGATTGGTCGAATCAGCCTCATAACTGGACCCAGCAGATGTTTAGGCATCGAATAGCTTCTTTGTTGCCTTTTCAAGCTGACAGTATTTCAACTGATACTTCGTTGCTTTCTGAGATGTGCAAGGTATTCAGAGATTTTGTATCAGAGAATCTAACAAATATTCCGGTGGAAGTCCTTCATTCACTATATTGCTTGAAATTCAACATGGTCCACTGTTTTTATGATTCTGCTCGGTTTCTGGAAGCAAGTTCTTGTGTACACGATACGCAGATGTTCGAAGAGGTATATGTATGAAGCGATTTAAATTTTGTTGAATAATGCCTGCGTAGTGCTCCGTATTCAGCGGATACGAACTCCATAGCGAAGGAATTAACGAACAGCTTACTGAACAAATCGGCTTCCAAAGTGCTGCGCGCCAGCTGTCTCAAAAGCTAGTAGGCTACATAAGTAGATTTGATGAAGAAGTAAAGTTTTCACGTGTGCAGGTATTGCTTCTTTAATTTATCTGTAGAAATGTGCTAACGCGTTTACAGCGTTGCGGCCTTTTGATGAGGCTACCGGAATTTTTCGCGTGCTCGACCTGGATCTTCTACACCATATCAATACACACGCATGTTCTCAGCGGACCACTGGTTTCACAACGAGTGAGGAAACCTGCGGTGTGGATAGGGAAACTTGGGAAGGTACGTTTTTATATGACTTGCGAGCTGACTAACGTCGATTACGCAGCTCATCCTGGCTTTACATAAAATATGCCAAGCAAGAAACGTACCACCTTACTTGTGCAGTAGCTTTTCCATAAGGGAGGCCGCATTATGTGATTCAATCTTCGACAGTCACGAGAATACATTGAGTGCAAGCAACCGCTTCAATAGACTACATCTACTGGCTTCTTCGCTCCGTAAGGTTTTTGGAAGCTCACACATGGACTTCTGTTACGCTGCGCAGATATTTTGTGGTTACCATCACGGGCAGGTACCAAGCATCGCATGTTTTGTCTCTCATTTGGAAAAATCAGAGTCGCTTTCGGAAGCACTCCATGAGGCAGACTTTTTGTATTTCATTATAAACAGTATTCGCCGAATAAGCTGTGAGTGCCTTCCTAGATTTGATGTTGGAGATGAACAGTTGGAATCATTGGTTCTACTAGCACTGCGGTGCACTGGTAGAAATAAGTATGTGATGCCATCCAAGTTGACAGAACAAATAGTTCGCGCTCAGAGGCATCTACTGAAATGTTGGGGCCCTTCATATGTGAATTTTTGTCGCGCTGAGATGTACTACGAGCCGCGTTTCTACATTCCAAAGCTGTCAAAACGGGATACTGTCATCCATGATGCTTTGCAATGCTTAGAACGGGAGGCATTGTCATCTGAATGCTTTTTCCGAGAATGGGGCAGTGATATTCTTGTTTCGCTTTACTTTTTTTCACAGATCGCTTCCGACGGAGTCGGAGAGTATTGTTTGAAGGTCGCTAAGTACGTCGGACAGCGATGGATTGAAATACATTCCTGCGATAGCAAGAACTGGTCAAGTGAAGATGTACTTTACTATAACGAAGCACTGTTTGCCCTGCATCGTCTGGGCTTTAATTGCTCCGAACTTCGACATGAAGTTAGTCAAAATGCCCGTAGATGGAACATACACCAGTACTCAGGGCTCGAGGTCGGAGAAAGCTTAACGTATGATGGACTGAACTCCTTGATGATTTGGTCGTTTTTCTTCAGAGGGACTGGAATGGCCGTACAGGGTTCATCTGAGGAGGCAGTTGAATCGATGTGCCGCGAAGCAGTGCTGTCTCTGGATACACAGGTAATATGGGTGATACCTTTCAATGCACGTTTACGAAATAATTTATTAGGTTGAAGACGACACTCTCCAAACTTTTAAAGAAAAATGTTATTTCGTCACTCATCGCATTTTTACGAGCACTTCATGGTGTAGCTTGAAGCCCGTTCGGGGACGGTTTGAGATAGAACGCCGGTTTCTGCTTTACTATTTACCATTTTTACAGACCGCTGAGGACTTGGAATTAGTTGGAGAGTTCGTTCAGACGCTCAAGTGCCTTGGGCACACAGAAAATGAACGTGTGATTGAAAATGCGGTTGAGTACATACTGGCAAGGCGAGATCCTGAAAAGGTAAGCTTCCAATCGCCGTGTGTCAGTTTTCTCACTATGTGCATCATGCAGGGAGGATGGGGACCTGACTCGTATTGCAAATTTGATAAGACATATCACACAACGATATGTGCCCTTGGTAAGATCAATAAAGTAGTCTGTGGACAGGCAATGATAGTTGTGTAGGTGCCCTTTTCTGAGCTAGTTCAGGCATAATGATGCTGAAAAAACTACATGACGTATTTAAGCGCGTATACTATCGATTAGTGCATTTGATAGGAGAGAACAGACACCTTCCTCCTCAGATCTACATCCCACAACTTGTTTGATCCCTGAGATATCCTCTGTCAAGTGCACTTTAATAAGAACTGTCCGTAAAGTCGGTACTTCTGCGCTGAAGCACAGAAAATGACTTGAACTATCCCTTTGAGGGATGTGCCCAACTACTGGTTTTAGAGAAAGGATCGAACAAACTTGATCCACCGCTTCTTGGATTGAGCCTGGTTGTTGAGAGGAAAAAGAACCAGTGGTTTCACTATGCGGATCACTCGCGTTCCAGGCAGCATTGAAGTCAGATGTGTGCTTCGTGCGAATGCAGTCGCGTATACAGACTTCGATGTCTTCTAGTGAATACTCATCTTCGTAGCCTTCATCCTCTGTTTCACCGGTAAGAACGTCTATTTCTTTGGACACGAATTTCATAGTGCATGAGAAACGCGAAAGTGGGATCTGTGAATATTTGAAGACACAAAACGTAGATCCGTAGGAGTTCAACGGCATAACTTCCAGGGGTATAGTCTCAACTTCTTGCAGACCGGTTTCACTCCATTCCTCCATGACCACACTAATATTTGTAAGTTTCTGCTCCTCTATTGTGTTGCTACAGAGGAACTCAAAAACAACATATTCGCTGTAGATGTGCTTTATGCAAGATATTTTATACTCTGTCTCATCTTCCGTGAGCTCTACGCGCGCCGAACTCTTAAAAAGTTCACCAAAGTCGGCGACTTGCGGCAGTGAGTCGATGTTTGAGCAGGAAGGCTGATCTGGAGCGATTGTGTGCAGTTCAGTCGTCACATGAACACTACGAAGGAAATCATTCGCATCGTTTTGTGCACTGGCGAGCATACTATTTAGCTCGAGTTCATCAAACTGCTCCGATTCGCAATATGCGGCCAGTAACTTTTCTAGATTTCTTGAGGCATGTAGTGAAACGGCAGCTATGTCAACTTGAAATGGATTTTCTAGTAAAACAATAGAAGCGCTTGCGCGATCTCTGACTTCGTCATCGGTGTCAAATATACAGCGTCTAAGAAGGACTCTCACACGTTGAACGAGTGCTTCACACTTCAGTCCAATATTTGCCATGGCAGAGATGGCCGCAGCACGAATTGAAGGATTTTCCAAGACCACGCGGTTGTAAATGTAGCGCAAGTACTTGCCAGGATCGGGCGTATCTGGAGCTTCTTCTCCAAGCAAGTACAAGATTTCGCATGAAAGGTGAGTATATTCACAGTCCTCAATGAATTCCGCCAGATAAGATAGGGATAATTCCTTTGCCTCATCTATTTCACGGAACAGTTCAATAATTGTGTGAACGATGCACTGCTTGTATTCAAAACCACCCTCTTCGCGTAAATGAGTAGAAAGAAAAGACAGTAATAGACGGTATCTCGGAGCAAGTCGCGCACACGTCACTCTAATAGCCTCGACTACCATTATTTTAAACTCGTCTTGAATCTCAGACATGAAAGAGTGGATACGCAACAACAAACGCTCAACAGTGGCTTCGCTACCTGTCTTCAGTAGTGTCGTCACAGCCAAGGTTGCGATCGACTTGTTCTCATCATTGATCAGGTTTTCAATTTCTGTATTGCAGCTTGAAACAAGGTCTGGGAGCGTTGATGCAAGTTTATTAATGACCCGCATCGATGCAAACCGCGAACTCGATTTTGGAGATGAAAGCAGCAACTGTAGAACATTGACTACTGGGCCAAGAAGAGCTGTGTTGACCTCAATCTGAGACGTGAGCGCTAGTACGGCTTCAAAAACAACCATCTCCGATTTATGTCGTAGACAATTTTGAAGGAATCCGATTAGTGGGACTGCCATTTCATCAGTGACATCGGCAGCCACCAATGCCACATAACGTATAAGCAGGCAGTATGAAAGCGGCGAACGAAGTTGAGTCTTCGTGAGCTGCACTACGAGTTTATTCACGGCAAGTCGATCTGTTTTGCGGATCTCGTGGAGTAAGCCTAGTGCATGGAATTGCACGTTCGGACAGGGTGAATTAATTGCTTCCTGTATTTCACTCGTCCAGCGCCGAACAATGTCCATGTCACTACGAATCAGGTGTGTTGCAGAGATCAAAGCGGCAGATGAAACAGCATCGCTCCTGTCAACAATGGCTTGTTTTAGATAACGTTCGATTTGACCCAATATCGCCGAGTCTGCGATACAACATAATACTCGAATAGCATTTGCACGATATAAGTCAACTTTACTATTCATATCTTTCATCAGTGAAGATGTGACGATGATGACTTCGTCGGAACTCGGACTGATTTCTTTGATAATAAGATACACCATTCTTCGAAGGTTGTTATCTTTCGACTGAAATAGTTTCGTCACAGAGAAGAAGATTTCTGTGATTTCTGTCTTAGTGAACACTTCACCTTGTCCACGAAGATACAGGAGCTTTGTGATCACCTGCTGGCACTTTCTGGCATCGAGCTGGGCATCGTTAAAACATCGCGCTTCCTGCAGTACAGTACCTTTATCTATACCCCAGAATGGAGAGACTTCGTCATACGAATCTTCGTCGCGTTTGCGATTCAAATCAGAAAAGTGCGACATGAAAGCCAACTCTCAAGCAGAGAAACAGTCACTGTGTAACGTAAACTCGTCCGAAGTTCAGTCAAGGAGATCTGAGTCCCCCTGTTTCACGAGTGCGCCTGCGAAGGCCCTCCCGTGCTGAGAGCTGTGCGCTAGTGTATCAGGCGGCACAAACGCCCGTTTCCTTGACTTCCCCCCGCGAGATCGTCCAACGTCCACTGAGTGGCCTGTTGTGACACATATTGGAATACGGAGATTTGAGATCTTGTGATCAAGTCCATATCACTCACATCTTAATAAGTACTTAGGTACTCAGAGTATGTGTTTGGAATTGAATATTTACGGTACCAGCGATAATACTTGTCTGATATTGAAGCAAAAGCAAGACTTTCCGTATCGTTTCACTCTGCCAAAGCTGACTGTCAGCTCTAAGGCAGGAGAAGTAGCTCTCGCCGTTCAACGGCCCAACAGGTACAAGGGTTGGACCAAGTCGATCGAATGCATCACGTATCGAACACCTTAAAGAAAGCTTCCAATTTAGTTGACAGACATAATTGTCGCCGTCAACCGAAACAACGACAGCGCGGAACCAGATATCGAGCTACGTCTGCTGGAATGGAAACAGCGAAGGTGCCTTAGCTTCGTTTGCAAGTTTCAAGACCGCGTGAACACTAGTGGAACTAGGTACAGACGAAAATTCTCACGGCCGATATTGGGGGCACCAATGCACGTTTTCAGGTACTCTTTCGACTTCTCTGTGTTGTCTTTATGACAATTTGCTTCCAGTCTTGGGCGATTGGTCCTGGAGCGTCAGAACAGTTGCTATTCGAGAAGGTATGTAGTCTTTGCTGCTTAGTGATCGTCGATTTATTTGACTATGTAGACGTACGCTACTACAAGTTACGATGACTTTGAAAGCTGCCTGCAGATGTTTTATCAAGTAAGAACAGTCAGTTCCTGTCTGAAAACAGCTCACTTTTAGAGTCCAAGGACAGCGGAGGGGAAGGCTTCACCTCAGCGTGTTTTGCTGTGGCAGGGCCTGTAGAGGATAATCGCTGCCAGGTCTGCGCACACGTGCGATAGTTGTCCGTTACCTCAATGAGTTCCCTTAGATGACAAACTTGAAGTGGAACATCGATGGTGAAGCACTGTCAGTCACCTTCAACTTGCCAATTGTGTCAGTGATAAATGATTTTGCTGCGGTCGGATATGGAATCACCGGTTTGGCTGAAACCGATACCCTATCACTGAACACAGTTCTGCCAAAGTAAGCTCAACCCAAATTCAGAACGCTCACTCACTCAATGCATCCAAGGCAAAACGGTCCGATAGCTGTAGTTGGTCCAGGAACGGGTTTGGGGGTGCGCTTCTTACTTCGCTGAGGAATTAGCTTTTACCTCGGTGTATCAGGAAGCTTTCATGTTGTGGAACAATTCACTGTGCCAGTACGACATCGTTTGCACAGAGGTACGGGGAGATTCCCATTGTGCGAAACTGTCTATTGAAGTGGAATATTTCAGGCTTCACATAGTCCGTTTGCTCCTAAGGATTCAACTCAAATCAAGGTCATTAGCAAAAGTGAAATTTCATTATAACGATTGACAGCCGAGTAGCTTCTCGAATATATGTGGACAAAATATGAGGTAAATGAACTCCTGAAGTATCATGACTGCACTGAACTTTGTATCTAGGTGTGCGAGGTCGAGCACGTATGTAGTGGCCCTGGGCTGAAACGAATTTACGAATTCGTGTGCCTTGAAAGTGGACGAAAAGTCGATGAAATTGAACCAGCGGAGGTGGAATGAACGTAACTTCTCTTGGCTAACTCTAATTTCTACTCAGATAACAGATCGTGCGCTGCGCAAAACATGTCAACTCTGTATATCTACATTGACACTTTTTCTTTCGATATTGGTGCGTTGGCGATTCCCTTTGAAGTTTTATCCGACGTTTTGTCAGGGTTCTGAGTGTGCAAGTGCTGGTTTACGTGTCCTCGCGACAGGTGGTGTTTACATAGCAGGTGGTATCCCACTGAAAATTCTGCCACGGATACTTGAAGATGATTGTGTCCATTCTAACTTCAAAAATCACAACTCGTCCATGAATTCATTGGTAGCGAAATTTCCTTTGAAGGTTGTCACGCATCCGCAAGTTGGACTCCTCGGTGCAAAGGTATATTATATGAACTTTTGCTTTCATCAGATAATCTAAACTTTTCTCAGCTAATTGCTACTCGTCAACTCAGCGAATGAAACTACAGAATGCTAGTTTTGATGCAGTTATCGAGTTCAAGACTCATACGTTTCTAGTGAAAAAATGTTTTGCAAATTTCTGAATGAAACGCATGCTAGAGACGGCACCACCATGCTAGCACTGCACGAGTCCCAAGCTGCTCGAGTCCCAGGTTCACTTACAATGATTGACTTTGCACCCAGCTCTGCAGCCGCTTCTATAGCTAAATTGTTGTCACTGATGATAATGCATTTCGACGGAGAACGTGAAATGAGATTTCCTGCTACTATGAACGTCTCTGTGTCCGGTAAACCGCTCCTGATGTAATCATATCCAATGACACCTGCCGCATTCACATCTTTGATGAAGTATTCCTCCAGATTCAAATCACGAAGAACATCGACGAGTTGCGCTGTCCGAAGTTGAGATGAGTAAAGTGCACATGGTACATCGAAATCACGCAGTAGACTCAAAAAGCGCACCAAATTTTCACTCACACGGCTGACAAGTGCAACTCGCTGACGAAACATATCACTTTTCTTCTGCACTAGATACACAAGGCGACTCGGATCCGCGGACCAATGGAATATTTGTGAGATGGCATGTGTTGAATGCTTGCGAAACGCAACTCGGAGCTGATATTCTGTTGGCGTCGCTAGAGACTCCTCCGTGGCGATGCAACACCAGTCACCTTTTTCTAAGTGAGCAGGACTCGGGACAACGACTGCTTCAAAATCGAAAATTACCCCGAAACGTCTCGTTCCGAGCTCTTCCATGCGATCTAGCGGATTCATAGTCACATTTCGCCTTGTCTTGACTGACCTTTCCTTGAGCTTGAACTTTTTAGAGAAAGGCCGAAGCTTGCTACTCTCGCTTGATGTTTGCAAGAACTTCTGGCTCAGCATCTCGAACTTTATGTACACGCGAGTGCTTCTCTGTTCCAACTGTTCGCAGACGTAGATTCAACACGAACTGCTACTCACAACGAAGTCCAAGAAAGTCCCGCTGCGGCGCCAGGCGCGCAGTTGCTGGAGATTTTCAGACAGTTGGCTGGTTGGGCGCAAGGGCTTGTTTAAATTACTCGTAAGGCCGACGAAGAGATAGATTAAAATAGCCTACCGGTACTCGTATTTTTAAGGATTTACTAGTTTTTGTCCATGAACGCTGTAGACATTGTGAAAGATAAGAAGCTTACGCATATTTGGGATTGAAGAGCTCCATGACTCACACGCCAATGTTTAATATCAGTTCATACATATTTCGTACTCAGAGTATGTGTTTGTAGATCCCATGGATTTATGACTCACTTCAACGGATGCACTTTTTAGAGTGAGGCGTTACATAGCGGGCGTTACTCTCCCTTCCAGCGGCGGCATACAGTTGCTGACTGGTACGAAGTACATGATATCGAAACAGGTAACGCGATGTTCTTTTCCTGACGATGGACGATTTGAAGCATTTTACATCCAGCAACTTATTCACCTATACGAACGAGTGAAAATTGAAGATGCTGCGAAGCAGCTTGGACTCGGCATTACAGCCCTCAAGAAGAGGTGCCGACAGGTTGGCATTCAACGGTGGCCACATAGACAAGTAAGTGAACAAATGTGAAAACTAACTCGTTGACGTTGCCATATTATTAGCTAAAAAGCATCGATAACCTTGTCAGAGCTTTAGTAGAGCTGCAGACGAAGGAACATGGTGCGGGACGTGAACTCAAGGTATGTTTGTATAGAGTTTGCGAGTATCACAGACTTACGAGAAATGGAAACAAACAAAATATGAATCACAAAGGACGCCATCTCGCAGCTAAGTCATTACAGACATAGAATTCTCATTGATCCAAACTTCAGAATACCTGACAGTGTATTCAGACTGAGGCAGGCCCAGTTCAAGGTGAGCACACATTATATTGTGGTATCCAGTAGCACTCATCCGCAACAACTACAGGATAGACATAGACGTGCAAAAGTTAAGTCACGATGTTAATATTTACCATCCCAAGCCTTCTCGATCGACTGTAGAGCAGCTATGACTGCATCTGTGTCCTCAGTTCGTCCAACAGAGATGCGAATACAATCGGCAATGGCTTTTGGAGAAGAGTAGTATCTGACAACAACTCCTCTTTCTAGCAGAGCGTTCTTGATGCGCTCCGCACTCATCCCTTTCGCTCTAGTTTTTGTGACGACAAATTAAGATAGGCAAAAATATGGAAGATTGACTGAGCTACCTGCAGAGAATGAAATTTGACTGGGAAGGGTACGGCGCAAGAAGCGGACAGACCATCAGCAACTTGTATAGGCGTTCCCTCTCTCGTACTAGTGCATCACGAACATCCTAGAGATAATGTCAGACCTTAAGTAAAGTATAAGGAGAGAAATACGTATTGACCTCAAGATATTTTTTATTTTTCAACGCAGCGACTGCTGCGATCTCAGCAACAGTGGAAACATTGTATGGCTGTTTCACTCTCCACATGAAAGAAATGAGCTCCGAAGGAAAAGCGCCGTAGCCGACGCGCAGTCCTGTGACATGAAATCAGGCGACTACAGTATCACTATCAGATGGAATATTTACCTGCTAGGCCCGCCCGTTTGCTGAATGTTCTCAGAACGATCAAGTTATTGCGGACTGCTACCTCCGATATCATGCTTCTTGACGAACTAAATTCAATGTAAGCCTCGTCCAGTACAACAAGCACCGGCAAATTGAGTAACCGCAGAATTTCCTCTTCAGACATTACACTACCGTCGGGATTATTTGGTGAAGTGAGAAAAACGACTTTCGGCTTGTGCTTAGCCACGGCAGATATGATCCCTTCCACATCCACTTGAAAAAGAGGAGCGGGACCTCTTGGAACATCAATTACTTGACCAGCTGCTCGGAAGTGAAATGTGAAACTGATCAACTTGAACTCAGCGTACCATTTATACTGCAATCGAAAGAATACATTCCGAAAGTTGGAGGAGTATTGATGATCGTATCACCAGGCTCCAACACGACACGAAGAAGTAAGTCAATTAGCTGTTGAAAAATTTGTGAGATACGTAGTGAACGGCTTTCCATTTCGCTTCACCTCATCCGCTCCACACCCTACAAGAAGATTCTCCATAGGAACACCAACGTCATGTGACTACCAAAGCTTGGTAAGATCTCTATTATATCCCTGTAGAACAGATACACCTACCAAAGCTGCTCTTAGCTGACGCGACTCAGGGTCTGGATAGATGTGTGGGTACTCTACTTGGCTCAGTGCAACTCTAACCTCTACATTAGTCGAATAAGGGAAGTATGCAAAAAAAGAACGTGCAATAACTCACCAGGAGGTGGACCGTATGGGTTTTCATTCGCGTCCAGTTTCACAATTTCACCGGCTGGCCGTCCTAGTTTCTCTGTACTAGCGTAAGGGTCCGTAACAGTACCGAGTTACATCCACACCTGAGAGCACATCAAAAGGAACGATTGGTGTGTACGGCTCTAGTTCGAGAATATGGTTTCGCACAAAGTCACTCGTCCTGAATTCAGCGGCCCTACACATAGATGGGCCGGCAGGAGATCTTTTGTAGGTGGAACCAGACCATTTACTCGAGGTCACGTAGTGCAGTTCTTGAGGTTCCGAAACGTGTCTTCGAAGCGCACCGCTTAAAACTTTGTACGTCATGAACGGAGCGATACCGGGGCGTTACTCGTGATCTAACGCGAGTTACAAGCACCGCTTCGTTTCTGGCGCACGACGCTGCAGCAAACCCGTGCCAACAGCGTGGGAGAACTTTTGCCAGAAAGAGGGCGCTGGGCAGGGCCTCGAACTTTTGTCTTCAGACCTGTTACGTACAGAGAAAGTCCATAGACCTCGAAATTTACCAAATCTCCCAACTAAAATCGACGAGTTATAAACAAAAGAAAATATGCTCGACCAACCACATTCGAGTTGTCCAAGAAGATAGATACCACTTAAACCATAAAGTTATGGAAAACAATTCGTTCCGGCGTTTATAATCAAAATTCATACAGATGAACTTGTGCGGGTATATGCGTAGAACTCTCGCTTTCACGCAGCTCGCCAAACCTGGGCGGCGGCGCAGTTCGTCGCTCTGTCTCCGCGGCGCAGGCTGGAATGCGATGCTCGTTCAAGGTTCGCACAGAATGCAGCCAACAGACAGCAAGGATCATGAGAATGAGCGTGTTGCAACTGCTGCAGATTCAGACGGTGCAGACGCCACCCAGAAGCTGTTTCACGCACACGTTGGTTCCTTCAACTATTTGTCGGAGTCCGGTTTAGCAAGGATAGTGGAAGCTGTCAAACCAAGAAGGCTACGGCTATCAGATGGGCAGCCTATAATCTTGTGGTTGGAAGATTTAGCGATATCACCGCTTCGTTATCATCGGAAACAGTCAGAGCAGCTAAGAAGAACACCTCGCAGCTGTCGTGAAGCTGGTGAGACATACAAGTCTCCACTTTCAGTCCGTCTATGCTGGAAACTTGGAGAGCAAGCACCAAGGCATCGGCTTTTACAACTTGGCGAGTGTCCAGTCATGGTTAGATCGAAGGGCTGTGTACTAGCTGATCTTACCCCCGACGAACTGATTGAATGCGGTGAAGAAGCTCACGAAGCTGGAGGTTACTTCATCATAAATGGGATTGAACGAATTATTCGAATGATCATACAACAAAGAAGGCATCACATTCTTGGTCTACGAAGAAATGCGTTTACAAAGCGATCACCGCTTTTTTCTGAGTTCGCAACCACAATCCGATGTGTGAGCCGTGATGAAAATTCTTCAACTATTCGTCTGCATTACATGTGTAACGGCGCTGTGAGTATGGCATTCCAGCACCGAAGGCAGGAATTTTTTATTCCCCTCGGAATCGTGTTACGATCACTTGTAGGCTGTTCGGATACCGAGCTTTATGATGGAGCCTGCCTTCAGATGCAAACGAGTGATGAGGCATTTGTGAAAGAGCGCCTGTCCTCGATTCAGCATGATTGCAGTGAGCATGCAATTCACAGCCAATCTGCAGCGCTGGCATACCTTGGGCAACATTTCAGAACTGTAATGAGTGCATGTGCTGACGAGAGCGACATTGCAGTTGGAGAAGCTTTTCTTGAAGAGCACATCTTTGTTCATCTTCGACTCAACGGAGAAAAGTTGTCTTTAATCATCCTAATGCTAGACAAGCTTTTCTCTATGGTCACGAGCCGATGTAGCGAAGATAATCCCGACTCTCTCGTGAACCAAGAGGTTTTACTGCCGGGATTGTTGTTACAGATGCTGATTCGGGAACGTATACACAGTGTGTTCCAAAGAGTTACAGAACGCTTTGAGCACAATGGTGATGTATGTACGGACGAAGCAGCTTCACGTCTGATAGATGAATCAGCTCAGGGTGAGATTGGCAAAGCAATCGAATATTTTCTCGCCACAGGAAACCTAGTGAGTGCGACTGGACTAGGATTGAGCCAAACTAGTGGTTTTACGATTGTTGCAGAGAAGCTGAATTATTTCAGGTACTTGTCACATTTCCGATCGGTTCATCGAGGCGCATATTTTATGGAATTGCGAACAACAACTGTTAGAAAACTTCTACCTGAGTCATGGGGTTTTTTGTGTCCCGTTCATACTCCAGACGGATCACCTTGTGGATTGCTCAATCATTTATCTGAGATGGCAGAGCTTGCACTGCCGCAAATAGATGCAACTTTTCAGAATAGTTGCATGGCAGATATCACATCAGTATTCGACAGCGTAATCGTGAATCAACCACTGAGAGATAGAAAGATTACAGTTCCAGTACTGGTAGAGGGAATATTTCTTGGTTACATTGCTGCATCTGATGTGGATCATTCACTCAGTGCCCTGAGGTCAATGAAGGCAACAACTTCGTGCAAGCCTAACATGCGGATGGTCGAGATAGGTTATATACCTCCAGACAAAGTACATGGGCTGTATCCTTCCTTGAATATTTTTTATGGTCCTTCGAGACTAATGAGGCCCGTGAGGCAATCGCTCACTGCCAGCACTGAATACATCGGTACCATGGAACAGGCATTCCTTGCAATATGCACAACTCATAAGGGAGTTCCGAAACAATCTACACACATGGAAGCATACAGAACCGCTCCACTTAGTTGTATCGCCAGCCTGACTCCTTGGTCTGATTATAATCAAAGTCCTAGGAACATGTATCAATGTCAAATGGCTAAGCAGACTATGGGGACACCAATGCATACTATCTGTTACAGGAGTGACACCAAGTTGTACCGACTGCATACGCCACAGAGGCCGATTGTCCTAAACTCAAATTATGATAAATATGATTTGGATGACTACGCCTTGGGTACCAACGCCATTGTAGCTGTATTGTCTTACACTGGTTATGATATGGAAGATGCCATGATTGTGAACAGAAGTGCGTTGAGTCGAGGCTTTGCACACGCAACCTTGTACAAGACAGTAGTAGAAAATATTTCGGCATCAGAAACCATTGGTCAAACAGAATCACATTCAAACCTTGACGTAAGAGATGCGCAACTCGTGCAACAGGGAAGTCTACCAGTGGGGGCTATTGTACAACCAGGTGTGCCTTTGCTTAGCTTTGGTAGCAGCGCTACGTCGGCGAGAAACAGAACTATAAGGCTACATGGTACAGATCCTGCAATTATTGACCGAGTCTCTGTGTCACAGACATCGCGGTCCCCAAAGAATGGCGAAGTTCGTGCGACAGTTACTCTTCGGTACAATAGGAATCCAGTCATCGGAGATAAATTTAGCAGTCGTCATGGCCAGAAAGGCGTGCTAAGTTTTCTCTGGCCGGAAGAAGACATGCCTTTCAGCGATCGCACCGGTATCCGGCCGGACATCATAATCAATCCACATGCTTTCCCATCTAGAATGACTATTGGCATGCTTGTTGAGAGTTTGGCCGCGAAGGCAGGTGCACTTGAAGGAACGTTTGTTGACGCATCTCCGTTTGCTCGAACAGATCAGGTTACCACACCTGTCACTCTTTACGGTAATATACTAAGGAGGGGAGGCTATAGTCACTGTGGAAGTGAACGGCTTGTGAATGGTTGCACAGGTGAAAGTTTCAGTGTGGACATCTACATTGGGGTAGTTTACTATCAACGACTTCGCCACATGGTTCGTGTGTTTTCTTCCTGTCTCGTGTCTTTTATCTTACTTTTTTCCAGGTGAGCGACAAATTTCAAGTGAGGTCTACCGGACCAAATAATCCTCTAACAAAACAACCTATCAAGGGACGCAAATCTGGTGGAGGTATACGATTTGGTGAAATGGAGCGGGACTCATTGCTTGCACATGGGACTGCATATCTGGTAAGACTGGAGTGAGAACAAACTTGAATTTAGTCTGACAACTGTTATAGCTCCGAGATAGGCTAAACGTCTGTTCTGACGCTCACAAAATGTGGGCATGCAACTCTTGTGGCAGCCTTATATCACCTTTCAACACTTGTACGACAACGAGGGCACAGTGCTCGACCACCCGAGTAACGTGTAGAGTGTGTGAAACGAGTAGTACTATAGAACGCGTCTCAGTACCTCATGTGTTTGCGTATTTGACCGCCGAACTTGCAGCGATGAATATAGCCGTCGGTGTTCAAATGAACTGAGTCAAATGAATATTGCAAGTGTCGCGGCAGCTACTTCTCTCTATCGTTGGTACTGTCACAGATTATACTGAAAGAATCTGAAAAGATTCAACCAACGCCATGTTATCTTGCTTGCTTTTCCTCCATTGTAAAGCACTACTTGTTAGCACACATATATAGATCCTCTTGTTACAGGCAGTCGCTGATATCAGACTGTGGTTGGCCAGTTCGTAGAAGTAATAGGTTCGCTCGTCTCGCACGCACTCTTTGGCCTGAATCAAGTCGGTTTCTTGAATCGGCAAACCCAGTAGTTCAGGCGCAAAACCTTTGATAAAATTATCTACAGAAACCAGTTCTGTCAGCTCTACCTCTCCCTGTCACGTGTAAGGAAAACCTTGAAAACTCAAACTTCGCAATCACCTTATCTGAGAAACGCAATATTGGAGCAAGAATAATTTTCAATTCACCGGACTCACTGCAAAAGAATTTGGCATCTATTTCAGTCCCTGCTGGATCAGCGATGCTGACGGGAGTTTCTTCCCAACAGCCTCTAGCTTTGAAAGTGTAAGGCGTGATTTCACTCCAACCCACGCCGTGACCACCACTTTTTCCTTCGGGACGCGTGTAATTTCGAAATCCATCATCATCTAACCTGGAGAACCCAGGGATTCGGCCTGCAGTCATCCCCTGAGAAACGAGTTAGTTGATGTGCGACAGGTGTGCACAAACTCACCATCACGGAGAGAGCTGCTGGTACGTGAACTTGTGAGACGAAACATGTTGTCAAAGCTAGTATCGACGTCCGTCGTGTGCATGCTGTTTGAATTTCACCCTTTTCGTTTGACACCGATACGTGTACACAGTTCGCCCTCACAGAAATTTTGGACCCCCTTGCGATGCTAGTCCCACAACTCAGGCCTTGAGACTTCGTCTCTAAGCTTTGGAACGTTTGCGTCGTCGAAATCGATCTGATCGACTTCACCACTATTCGGGAGGTTACAGCTGAGACGTACATTAGTCTTCGAGTTAGTACAGGACCGTAGTGAGACAGTAGATACTGGCTAGCCGCGAGTCTCTGCAGAGGTGCGCTCAGACTCTGAGCCTCAGAGCAACGTTCAGAGCATTTTGCTCCTCGAGTCTGGACCACCGGGCTCCGGCATCGCTGATACATAATCCCCTTATTGAACTATCAAATCGGTTAAGCAGAGCAAATCAACACGGACGACGCCAACAATTAGTAACCTCGTCGTACTAGTACTTCGACGAGTCGCGACTCGAAGGTCTTCGTGCGACGCCCGCGTGCTCAAACGTCATTTGCGAGTTAACTGTGTGCAACCAACAAAATGAATTTTCCGCAACTTTCCGCCTAACTTACCCTCTAAAAATTAACTCGTCGATTTTCGAATCACAAGCAAGCGGAATTGTCTTGCGTGCAAGTTAGGGTGGATTTTACGTGATTTCCGTAATTTGTAGGTAAACTACCGGTACATATTTTATTTTTGGAAACAGTACCCACAGTTTAGTATCTAAACGTTACTCAAGACTATCAGATCAGAAACACTTGATTGATACTGCAAACGATGGAAGGTGCAGGAAAGGAACATCAAGCCTTCAAGCATTGAATGCGCAGAAACATACAAAGGGGGTGCGGTGCGTTCATACATATGGCGTCAAAATTCTACATTGTGCTCCAGTATGGAATCTCTGCCGTACTGGTTGCCATAACGCTCGTCAGGGTTGAGTTCAGACTCGTCGAACTCTGGCAAAAGATTGGCTGGTGGCGCTTCAGCGAATTCAACGCTGGGCGCAAATTGCAGTGAATGGAGGTTTTTCCGGACATTTTGCTTCAGTGATACTATATCTTGCGGCGAATTCAAGTTCTCAATCCATACTGGTGCGTACGCTTTGAGCTTGTGTTCTGCGTCAGCGTAATACTCATAATAGTTCTGGTGTGGTGGTATATCTTCAGCTAACTCCTTATTCAGTAGTACTGCCGTCTCATTCGTCCAACATCGCGCTACGTTCGACTTCGTGTACCCACCACCACCAGTTACCAGAATCGGTTTGTTGAAGCTCTTCATGAAAGCCACACATTCTGAATGACCCTTCAGTGACAGGTTGAAGCATCCTATTCTATCACCTGCGAGGGAATCGGCACCACACTGCAAGACAATTGCACCAGGTTGAAACATATCCATGACGTCTTGCATGACGAACTTGAATAAGTCCACGAAACTTAAGTCATCAATACCATCATTGAGAGGAACATTGACACTGTAGTATTTTCCAGACCCCGCACCTATGTCATGTAGGCTCCCCGTGCCGGGGAAAAACATGTCGCCGTACTTGTGAAAGCTAACTGTCATCACACGATCTGTCATATAAAATGCCTCTTCAACACCATCGCCGTGATGAATGTCTATGTCGATGTAAAGAACGCGTGCATGTTGCTTGAGTAGTTCAAGAATTGCCAAAACAAGATCGTTGATGTAACAAAATCCAGAAGCTTCGGCCTTTTTGGCATGATGCAAGCCCCCGGACCAGTTTATTGCTATGTCTGACAATCCTTCATTCAACCGTGTGGCGCCATCTATTGAACCTCCAGTGTAACGTCTGCAAAAGTCAAGCATGTGGTCGAAGATGGGACAGTCCTCTCCTAAGTTGAACTTCTGCATTTGTGAAACATATTGTTGCTGTTTGTCTGGTGTAATTTTAGTTAAGAAAGAAACATAATCTTCGCTGTGGAATTGTACGAATTCTTCGTTCGTACTCGCTCTGGGGCGGTATACTTGTAGATGCTTGTCCAGGCCATATGCCAAGATCAAGTCGTGGGTCATGCACAGACGGTGAGGTTTCATCGGATGGTTTGGGCCATAGTAGTTTCTACCGACTTCTTCGTCGTAGTAATAGCATATTCTTTCCCGCGCGACCATTCTTTCTTGAACGACTCGCAGGCAACGACGTGTCCTTGTTACAGAAAGGTGGAGCACTAGGGACTCTGGAGACTTGCCGAGAACTTCGAAGAGACTACCCTGATCATATGCCAAACATCGGGCTAAAGATGGATTCTAGTCTAGCTTTCCATGAAATGGTTGAAATGGAGGATAGTAGTGTTTTTTCTATCTCTCCCTCGGCCTTAAATACTGGGTTTTTTATTTTTGAGTTGGCTGTGTCGCCCGAAAAAAAACACGGTCTACAGCTCGCAAGCGACCGTGGAGCCGCAGCTCCGTTTCTGTTTGACGACGCTTCCGTCACTCTGAGCATCAACACGTAGACGTCAAGTGTTCAATTCCATGCGGGCGCTAGGTGATGATAGTCACCGAACAAAGAAGTAAGTCGAAAGACAGCTTAACTTGATTGACTTCTCAAGTAATTTGCAGGCCACTCAACAGTTCACAGAAGAAGCCATATTACTTGAAGAAGTGTAAGTTCGCTCTTGTGTAACACCAATACTGTTAACTTCTTGACGACAGCAAAATTGAAGATTGCCGAAGTCATAGACAAGTTTGAGACTCTCAAGAAGGAAGGGAAGTTGGACAGCTTTATCGCACGAAAGAGAAAAAAGAAGGCTTCTCAGGGGAAAAAGTATATTCCTAAATGACGGTATTTGACGAGAAAATACGCCGATTGAAGTTGACAGTGTCAAATTACATGAACGATCCCGTCCACTGTGAGAACTTCGTTTGAGCGTTCCATCCCTTCCAACATTCTAGTCACAACGCTTTCTGAAAAGGTTGTACTCCATGTTGCTGCTGCAATCAGCAACTCATCTAGCTTGATTGTGTTCTGGTGAGATCTCAGCTCATTCAACTTTCTACGGAAGGTCATAAAATCTTCTTCGGGTTTTTCGCAGCTCAGTCTGTTCTCGTCGGGTGTATGAGTAGGCACACTAGCTTCAATACCATGCTTGAGCAGCTTGATAGCTACGTCGGCATCAAGTTTTTCAATCTTGCGAGACATTCTCATCTTTGCGTGAGCAGTGGCAAGGCGAATCATGGTCTCTAGTGTTCTAGCTGTTATAGGAACTGATGCAGCGCTCTTGCCCCTTTCCATGGCTGCAAGCCTCCATGATGCGTATTGTTCGGCTATGTTGAGCTCAGCTTCAGTGGTGAGTGCTTGCTCCCATGGCCTTTCCTTCATGAAACGCAGGTACTTCTGGAGATCAATATTACTCAAGGTTCCATGCTGTGGATCATCACATGCTTTAGACAACGACCACGAAGTAAAATGCTTGTTACTTGTAGACAAATCTGCCAGCACATTTTGGTCAGAGTTATTGTGCAACTTGAGAACATGCCCAGAGATTGTGCGGTCTGTTTCGGCATCTGAAGTATCATGTATGATAAAGAGCAGATCAAATCGAGATATGAGGGAGTCTGGTAAGTTGATATTTCGAGACAAGTTTTGAGTGTGATCGTAAGTCCCATAGAGTGGATTAGCTGCTGCGATGACGCTACACCTCGCATTCAATGAAGCTTGAATACCTGCCTTAGAAATAGTCACTGTCTGTTGTTCCATGACTTCGTGGATTGCGACACGATCAATATCATTCATTTTATCAAATTCATCGATGCAAACCACGCCGCGATCAGCCAGAACCATAGCGCCTGCCTCGAGCCGCCGTTCACCAGTTTCCATATCACTTGTGACAGCTGCTGTCAATCCCACTCCTGAAGATCCACGACCTGTTGTACTTATCGCAAACGGCGCAACTCCCATGATACAACGTAGAAGTTGAGATTTTGCGACAGATGGATCACCAACGAGTAGACAGTTTATGTCACCACGGATGTGAGTACCGTTACTCAAATTCTTTTCATTTCCACCAAGAAGCAGAAGTACTAAAGCTTGCTTAATGTGATCGTGTCCACAGATAGAGGGCGCAAGTGAACGTCCTAGTAGAGAAAGAAGTACATCAGGCTTCACCTCGTTCGCCAGTCGCTTTATATCTTCGGCATCTTCTATACCCGTGAGTACAGGTTCCTTTGTTAACTGTAGAACATTATTTGCAACCAGCACAGTTTGGAAAGAACAGGAGTTATTGCGCTGAGTTGGAACGACTTTGTAAATCCCGATGACACTAATACGATCACCAGGCTTACAACTATCGACCAAATCATCTTCCAGAATAACCTCTACTGACCGTGGAAGTTGCCCAGCTGGTGCTTTCTCCGGCACCTCTTGGATACTTATACGTTGATGATCCACGTACGTACCAAGACCATATTCGATTTCTAGGATATTTCCGACTCGGTCCCGCACTGGATAACTACTTCCGGTAGCCGTACCACTCAAAGCGGTGACATCTCGATATACTTGGCCTTGTGTCAGTTTGCCTGTGCTTGGGCAATATTGGATCAACTTTTGAATCTTCGGGTTCACAGCAGAGCACTTTGTAACGATTCCGTGCACTTTTACCAACTTGTTAACGTACGATGACAGTAACTGTCTAGGTGAAAATTCATGGCTCCCAAAGCTACCCGAGATACCGAAATGAATCGTCTTTCTGTTTGGTTTTTTGCTCAAGGAGTTTGCCGCCGTTTCAAGTGCACTGAGCGCCTGTCCCGGGTTACTCAAGACAATATCGGATAAATACGGCCGGAAATCGTGTACTTCACTGATATCTATCAATATCCGTTCGCCATCACCCTCAATCTCCTTGAGATACTTTCCATCCTTGAAGTTCTGAAGGAAAAGCTCGAAATCGCGCTCCATGCTGTGAACGTTTGAAACCGTCTGTACGTGCGGAGCCTTTTGCCGCGGCTGAATCACAAAAGAGAACGTAGTTGATATGATACAGAATACCTACGAGCGGTTCACTGACAAGCCGGTCGCTTTCTGACGGTAAATACGGTGAACGCCGTTCGGTAAGCACGCCCGCGAACCGCGCGAAGTCACAAAAAGTCACGGCCTTCGTGAACGGGCGCTGCCGGGGCGACATAAATTTTTCAAATTTTTCCATGATCACGTCTGGCCCCACGTTCGAAAGCTCTCACAAAATGCTGTTTAATCATCGTATTTGCGCTATCTTATTGTTTTCCTCGCGAAATACGCCAGAATCGAACGCTGAAAATCCGCTGAGACTGAAACAACGTCAAATTTTGTAGAGGCCGACATAAACCGTTGAACGAGTAGCATCCTCTGTTCGACAGGTCACAGCTGGCTTTTGAATGTGTGGAAGTATGCGAAACTGCAAAGTATCACTGGTGCATCCCGACCTCGGCTTAGGTGAGTTCCCTGACTGTGGAATCCGTTTAAAAAGCTTCAAACTACTAACTCACCTCAACAAGGTGGAGCAGAAAGACTTATACTCGACTTAAAGCATGCACTGTCGATGGATAACCACGAGGTAGGGTACATCTTCAAACTTACCAATCATTTTATCAATAGTTTGCCAAGGTGTGCGTGTATACTTCTTATCATGACGAAGAACGGTGCTTTGAGGATACTGTCAACACGCGTACGTGGACGATCACGCTTCAGTGTCAGTTCCAAATTTGACATGCTTCACAGATGGCAAACGTCTCCCGTGCATACATGTCCATGGATCATGGTTTCCCAGAAGTATACTCGGTCGATTTCACGCTGTCTGCGCGAACCTGAGATGTTTGTGGCTCGTAGTACGCTCACCGCAAACCAGCACTCTGCACTGTTTTAAGCACTTTGCAGGTGGTTGCCTTACTACGAGATCGCGGGACTTCTGATCTTTGGGTGGTAGACCAGGTAGCGTTAAATAGCTGGCTTTATTTTTCGATTTCATTACTTTACTGAAGGTAGCGACGCCTCTCATATTGCTGAAATTATTTCGCCAGCGCACGTTGTATTATTGTCATTTTCCCGATTGTTTGCTCAGTCAGCGTGATACAGTGATGCAGAAGGTGTATCGAATGCCTTTAGATTATTTGGAAGAGTGCTGTGTTGGACTAGTACGAAAATTTAGAAATGCGATTTTATCATTCATGACTCATCATAACTTGAAGGCTGATCAAGTGGTTGTAAACAGCCGCTTCACGAAGAGAGCTTTTCTGCACACTTTCAAAAGCTTATATGCGAAGGGCGTTGACCCCATTGTCTTGTATCCAACAGCAATCAAGGAGGTGAAACATTCTTAGGTTACTTGAGTCAGACGCTGACTTTTTTAAGTTGAACGTGATGCAAAATGAGGACATCAACAACATATCAGTGTTGCAGAGTCTCACTGGGCCCTTGAAGTTTAAACATTTTAGGTACCATATCATGCCCATGCGACATTATCCTGACACACTGACAACCAATTTCCTTGAAAAGTAGACTGTTTGTGTCGATAAATCGATTCGATTCAAAGAAAAATCTTTCCTTAGCAGTTTTGGCTTTCCATAGCTACACGCAGAGAACAGTCAGCAATCCACAGGACTTCCTAGTGCTCGCTGGAGGCTATGATGCTCGACTTTCAGATAATATTTCAGTCATGAGGAATCTGAGAAGGTTCGTAAGTGAATTCATTCTTAATTCATGATGAATATATTTTCAGGCTTGTTGAGGACCTTGATTTATCTGAAAAAGTGCTTTTCTTGCCCTCCATCGATCTTGTTCAGAAGGAGCTTCTCTTGCGCAATGCGACCTGTATCCTTTATACTCCTGAAAATGAGCATTTTGGAATCGTCCCACTGGAAGCGATGAAATTCAGGAAGCCTGTGATTGCGTGTCGAAGCGGAGGGCCGCTGGAAACCGTGATTCATGGTGTGACAGGTTTTCTGTGCACCGGCACGCCAGAGGTGAGTTGGAAAATATATTTCTACTTACGTGGACTGAGTTGTGTGAAGAGTTTTGCAAATGCGATGGAAACACTTGCAGCTCGGCCAGAATACGCTAAGAGGTTAGGTGAGGCGGCCGCGAGACATTTCCAAGACAATTTCAGCTCGGACGTCTTCTGCACTCACGTCAGGGAACTTGTGAATAGCCTGACTGTCCGTTTTGCGGCTGCCAAGTGTCGCACCCGTCCTTTTTCGAGTCAAATGACGGTTTGTGTTTCAATTTTACTCACTGTATTCTTATTTTTCACGATGAGCGCTCTGACTATATGAGGCCCAACAAGGACAATCGACACCCAATTGTTGGACTTCAGCGAACTTAGTAAGATTTAGAATCATCCTAATTTATATGAGTAAAGCCGACTAAGAGCACAGTGGATAACGTTGACCATAACTCCGACTTAACGCTCACGTTATCGCCACTGCTGACTAATAAGAGCAAAGCGTTCTGATAAATTTAAACCCAACGCCGCGCCTCTCGTAGGAATCGCAACCAGGTTCGACATGCCGATCGACAGGCGACGACAACTGGCGCGACAAGGGTGGAAAAGACGCGAGGCGAACGTGTTTTTCACCTACGTAGGAACACCCGGTAGTAGACGTGACACGGTGATGTGATGGCACTAAAAGATACACAATACGCATTTCATCGACCAATCATGACTCGACAGTCTCTGGGGGGCTCCTCTGAAGGGGCGATATATAAATTTTTCCCGTTGTGTGTGTAGGGACTCTCCCAACCCGCGTTATATATTTATATAATTACACGATATTTCGCGAAAGTATATCAATATTTTTCCAAATTTTTCCTGGGCCAACAGAGGTAAAAACTTATAATATCGACTTGAAATGTTTGAAATCTTTTACCCATTTGCTATCATTTTGATGCATGAGCGAAATTTTCAGCGTTCGATTCTGGTGTATTTCGCGAGAAAATCAATAGCACAAATACGATGATTACATGTCGATTGGTGAGAGCTTTCGAACGTGGGGCCAGACGTGATCCATGCCGCAGAAACGCATGTGCTTTCGTGCGTTTTTTTTGCGGACAGAACAAGCCGTCAACGCATTTTGCAGCGTCTACCCCAGCATACAATGTTCGCAGTGCGCGTTCGTCCAAGAGTTGAAATAAACAAATGGTCACTTTACCATCATTCGACTGTCGCCACTCAGACAATAAGTCTTGATGACTTGGTTGTTGCAACTGCCCCCACTGCAACTGTTTCAGAGTTCGCAAAGACTGCCTGGAGCTTAGTTGAAGGTCACAAAGGTCACAACAGCAGCGTCGATTGTGGCCTCGGTATTGAGCATAAAATAATACGTAATGGTCTTCAGCTCTGTGGCCTAAAGAGCCTCCAAGATTACGAGATTGATTCGCTTAGCGAGGTAGTCTTGATAAAACAGGTATTTGTTGTCGAAGGTGAGTTCCCATCCCGGTTTCGAATTGAAAATTTAACAGTGACGATATAGGCTGGAAAATTCTCACCCAATATGCCCAGGACTCTTCAACAGATGAAGAGGACTTTTAAGAAAAAGGATAACAGAATGCAATAAGGACTCTCGTGGAAAGCTCGTTAAATAATACATACACATGACAATGTATACGGCATCTTGAACGCTATCTATCATTGGGACAATACAGTTTTATTGGATCATTCCCCCCTTGAGAAAAAAGCCAAGGCTGAGTTGGATGGAACAGTACTAAGCAATCGCCAAGGATGCTAGCACCTCCGTTCTTAACACTAATGACAGGAGTGATCACTGGTTCAGACGTAAACTCACTGACTCCAGAAAGGTGGAACACATGGACGCTACCATCATACGAGGCAGTGGCGAATAGTGAAAATTCGTTGTGACATGTAATACATCCGACTCCTGCAGTAGATACGGCCATGACTTTGCCACGGTTGGAAATGTCTGTGTCAAAGCAGATAAGTTTTCCATCATTCGTGCCAACAAGCAAGCTAGTGCCATCTGAACTCAGAGAGAAACATTTGTTTGTTCCCATACCCTTCACGAAGCGTTTCTCAAGTTCTTGCGTTTTCAAATTATATAATCGCACGCCCCGTTGAGAGCACACAAAAATCATAGGTTTAATGGGGTGAAACAGTGTGTCGCATATCTTCCCATCCTGCTTATTGAAAGGCTCCTGAGACTTGTTCATGGAAATATTGTGAATCGCAACACGACGTGAATTGTCAAAAATAGTGGACAAATAGCCACCTTTATTGTGCCATCGGACCGTTTGCACTTGGCCTGGATGATGGAGCAACCAGGCCTCTTTGCCGATTCTCTCCCAAACTATTTGACCACACGATTTGTTGTTTGTCGCTGCAGTCAGGAAACTGTCTACATTTGATAGCGAGAATGGATTGAATATAGCGACACATGATCCAAAGCAAACGACTAGATCTTTGGCTGCAGTGCCAGGTTGCCAGCTTACGCAAGTTGGAATGCAACCGAAGTCAACTGAGTTGAGACAGCGCCCGGTCTGTATATCAAAAAGTGATAATGAACCTGAGATATCACAAGAAGCTATCCATTCTCCGCCACCATGAACGGATATAGAGCTCACCGGACCGCGAACGCCATACTCTTGCATACACAACTCTGGATATGGCCTCAGCTGCGACATTAAAGGAAGACTTGGTAGGAGACTTTCTGGGTCTATATTTACTTGATGACGTACGGAACGGGGACAAAGATACAAATCTAAGCACCGTTCAAACTTTTCTTTCACAAAACTGTCGTATACAGCCACGCTTCGAAGACTTCGTGGGGCAGTTTCTACCCTGCCGCTGTAGGCAGTATACTCTGCAGGAGGGTTGAGAGAGAGTTCATTCCCAGGAAGCTCACTTTTACGTGCGCGTATTGGTTTCACTTCGCATTCATTCCTGAGAGACTTGGAATCCCATATATCGCGAAGTTCGTTCATAGATGTGTTGCTGGTCAACCCCAAACTGTTACTTCTAGCACGCATCGACCTTACTAACTTTGTAATAGCGCGTGCCTCCCATGCAGACGCTCTGAACCTCCGTTTTGGCTCGTCGCTCGGACTAAACGGAACAACTTCGCTCTTAGTAGCGGCGAATTCCCTGACGGGATTAGATGGCAGTGTCCCAGCTTGAATCTTTTGAAGGAGCAGCACTTCTGCTGTCGTGAGCTTTTGTTGAGTACCTGTGAGCTCATTAGATATTTTTCGCCACAAAGATCGATCATCGATGTGAGCCAATAAATTACTTAGCTTGTCGGATTCATCGGGACGTAATAGGCGCTGTGAGCTTGAATTGTAACCCACGTGTGCCAGGCTTCTGTACCAGGCTGAAGGTACATCCCCTGTGAGTTTCACTTCCGCCATGTCAACCTACGGACAACACTCGAGAGAGTGTGGATGAGCGGCTTGGTGCGGATGCGTAGATTGCGCTGTGGAATCGTCTCAAGTCCAGATCCTTGCGCCAAGTAGAGACAGACTCTATATCGACTCTGCTGGGGGAACAGCCGCCACCACGTCCGGAAGTGAACAGACAAAGTCACTTCAGATGCGAACGCCTCATACTTTGTATACTTTATGTCATGTGAGCATGTTTATCCGCGTTCTGATTTTCAGCATATGGTCTGTATGACGTCCAATATGGAAGACACTCGTCGCAAGGTCTAGGGATATTCTGTCCTTTAGTCCGCACATATCATTTATGACATAAGCTGTTGGACCCTAGATGAATGAAACCTAGAGTCACGACTCGTCGATCCCGAACCCTGGCCCGGACCCGGAGGCCACCCGGGCGCGCGCGATTTCGGCCTCTGAATATAGGCCGCCCCGGTGGGCCGCGGCGAGCCTCCCCCCAATCGACGAGTCATGACTCGTCGATACATCGTGCCGTAGCGTGCCGTAGAAATCGAGCCACTTTCTCCTATACCCTAGACCCCCGATGATTTTTCATCTTTTGCCAGGCATTTCTCCATTGAAAAGGCGACCTCTATTCGGGGAGATACTTCCGGAAGTGCGTTCTCCCTGAATTCTACGCTCGCCTCTCGCCAAGTGGCACGGCAAGCGGCCGAAGTCTTTCTTGATTAAAAAAAAGTTTGAACACTCGCGTCAACTTCAAGTCGTGGAAGAATCGAGTTACAATCAACTTCGGCCAGCGAATTCAGTGAGAGCAGAACTTCCGTCTGGCACCCTGCCCCGCTCATGAACCTTCTGGTTGCCCAAATTTAGAAGTGGCGAAGTCGGGCAAATTAATGACATGGTAATTCTTCACAAGCTAGAACGTTCATTGATCTCATTTACCCCGTGCAGTTCTGTCTGGGAGGTTTCTGTGTCACGCACACGACTGTTATGACACTGTTCCTCGCTATCTTCCACAGATTGGCTGAGCAAGTTCGGAAACTTTTAGTCCAGCGGGGCGCGAAGGGTGACCTTAGAGGTGCGCGAGGCGATGCATGATGTTATATATTGCAACCATTAATGATGACTCGTGCACTCACAACCTCAAGGGCTCAGTTGGAAAACAACGCAAGCAACATTGTCTTGCGTTCGACAACGCAGTGCTCGGCTCACTAGTGAGTCTGCAATCGCATCCATCGTCAATGATGGATCCCTTTTCAACTCAGATCGCACAAAGGTCACCGCTTGTGCGCTATTCATAGTATCCCATAACCCATCTGTCGCCACGATGACAAACTTATCATTGCAAGTACGTGCGAAAGTTGCGACATGAGGTGTTGATATCACTGGAGGTTTGTCCATGTCTGCTTTGACAGCAATTCTATCACTCGTTTCTTTGAGCTCCTCTAGCAACTCAAATCTACCTCCTTTAAATTCATAATCACCAAAAGCCCGAGAAACAGCAAGGATTCCACACACACGACTTTGTGTCACCCAGCCACCAGCATCATTGACACGCTTTATCTCGCTACGGCCACTCGCGTTCATGGTTGTCGGTCGGTGATCAGCACTCAACTCGATCGGTTTGTCACCTCTGCACAACACAGCCCTGCTGTCACCGACGTTCGCGCATATTATGTCAGAAGAATTAACAAGACAAACCGTTGCCGTGCTACCACTCCAACACTCGGGATCACCTAATCCAGCGATGTGATCGATTAACGCACTATCTGTGGCGCAAAATGCTTCACAGAGCAGACTTTCGTACTTTTGACTCACTTCTTGCTCCGTCGACCCATTGTTGTTTAAAGTTGCTTTATTTTTCCTCAACAAAGAAAGAACTGACTTGTGCAGGTTATCACGCAGAAAAGCAGAACTTGCCGAACCACCATGTCCATCGTAAACACCCACAAAGAAGTGGTCAGCCTCTTGATCGACGTGAAACGCGTCTTCCATATAATCACGGGGACCGACATCGTCGCAGGTACCCCAGTTCACGGACCGGGCAGCCGTTCTGTAACCTCTTGATTCCAGTTCACCTTCCTGAACCACTTGTTGCTCTTCATTTGTCTTATACCTGCGTAGATTTCCAAGTCTAAGCGCCAACAAGCAAGAAGAGGCGAGTCCAAGCGCTCCGAGTTGAAGTTGGGCATCTGCTGCTTCTACAGAAGGCAGGCCTAAGGCGCTCATCTCGCCCCCGCGCCGTGTACGCAACCCTTCTCTACCCAACCGCCCACGAGGTTTCGTGCCGATATAAGGTTGGCCACGATCCACTGTGATGAGTCGAAATGACACGTGACTCATAAGAGCCGAAATCTTATGCTAAACGTGACCGCGCGTGAATTCTTCGGTACGAATACAACGTAGTTTGTCTTGCAGACAAGCACGCCGATAGAAGAAGAAAACCTGTGACCAACTCTTTCAGACAGACTCTCAATTGACGCAGTCTGACTGCATTCACCATATCATCTCCACATACTAAGTGTCATACTCAAAGTATATGGCCATGAATAATACTATGAGTACTGTACTCGAAGAAAGAAAAAGAAAGAGAAAAGGCAAGCTTGAGCCGCAATGTCGGAAGTTCCGCCACACAAACAAAGCGCGCGCCGACTCGCGCGTGAGAAAATCGTTCCTTACCGTTCTACGACATAGCAACACACGGGAAACGAAGACTGCAGTAATTCAGAGCCATTCTCTCGACTTGAGAATGACAGAACACGACTTACTCCACCAAGAAGTGTTCTCTGAAACTTTTTTGGAACAACAGTTGAAGAGGCCGACGTGTCAAACGATCGACACGCCATATTCGCATGTCGTGGCTAAAGATGTATTCAACGACTCTTTCTTGAGACGCTGCCTGTTAGAATTAAAGACTTCTCTCAGCGCAAACTTCAAAGAAACAGACCTATTCAAAGTGTACCAAACGATTGACCTTGCTAACTTGGAGGAACAAGTTATTGATCCCTACTCTCAAGTTCCTAGTCTGATACAACTCAGGGAAACCCTCTATTCGCAGGATTTCAAAAGTTATGTGTCTATAGCTACAGGTTGTGGACTTCTTGATGGTCCTGTAGACTGTTCTTGCAACATTTACACCCCTGGCTGTCATTTGCTCTGCCACGATGACGTGATAGGCACAAGGCGCGTTTCGTATATACTTTATCTTTCTGAGCCTGAAGAAGGCTGGTCAGTGGACGACGGGGGACAACTCGAACTTTACGATATGGCAGAGGACGGTGTGAACCCTCGCACCAACCCTTCAGCTTCTATTCTACCATCGTGGAACTCGTGTGTCATGTTCGAAGTGTTACCTGGCCAAAGTTTCCATGCAGTCCGCGAAGTGACTTCACGAACAAAGACGCGGGTTAGTATCTCAGGTTGGTTTCATACCATGAACGATGATGAGAGACGTAGTCGAATCGCAACGATGTCGACTTTGCAGCAGCTGAAAGCAGGGTACGGTATTGTAAGTTCAGCACCATCAGCATGCCTGCCCAGAAATGTGCGCGAGATTTGTAGAAACAAGTGCACAGTTGACCTCAGGGAATGGATTAATCCAGAATACTTAGATAAAGACTCGATGATAAAGATTAAAAAGTGCATCTCTAATGATGGATCTGTGGTTTTACACCAGTTTTTCCTCCCAGAAGTGATCCGGGCCATGGCGTCGGTATTTAATCGAGAAGATCGTAAAATAGTCAGAGGAGGGATACACTATGATAATGGCTGCGCCAACGGTTGGCACGTAATTGGCCCTCCTCATGTCAATCGATATTTAGTATACTCATGTCCAGAAAACTACCAGGAACGCAGTGAAGCGGGAGAAATGTTAGAGGAGATTCGGAGAGAAGTTTTTGTTAGCATCGAGTTTTGTCAGTGGCTAAGTGCGATTTTCGGACGAAGTGTAACTTACAAGAGATCTCAATCGAGGCGCTTTCGACCTGGACTTGACTATACGTTGGCGTTCAATGGCAATTGTCCGCAAATAGACGAGCTTGATGTCACTGCTTGTTTTGCAGCTGGCAACGAGCCATTGACCTGGTTAACGGGCGATGTAGGCGGCTTTACATGCTTTGATCGCCAAATGAGTCATAAAGATGAGGGACCAGCGGATGTATACGAAACTACTTCGCCGGATAGCACGCTTACGTCGGTGTCTCCAGTGTTCAATAGCCTCTCCATTGTCAGGATAGATGGGAAAACAAGTAGCTTTGTTAAGTTCGTATCAGCATTTGCAAGTGGTAGTCGATGGGATGTGACGTCTCGTTTCGTATCCTAATACAACAGACTACCATCAGGAAAGTGATAGTGATGAATACAAATGGTGATTGTTTGGCTAGTTGTCATGCTCAACCTGAGGTAGTCTTTCACATCAGTCAGACTGTTGCTGCGCCAGTTTTGTCTTGAGATCCAACATACGTTTCTGCAAAGCATAATTTTGTCCGGGAGTGAGTGAATGGGAGCTCACCAACGATTTGTACTGAGCTTGGACTCGCTGAATCTCTTGAAGGAGATTATTCAGCTCACTTCCTCTGTCCTCTGTGAGAAAGTTTTGGGGACCATTTTGGTTCCTGGTTGTATGAAATGTACCTAAAGGAGGATGCGGCTCAGTCAAGTCCTCTTGTACGCCTTCCTGTGCATGTTCCCATCCTCCAAGAGCTCGTCTAACCTCCACGGGTAGATCCACATCTAGCTGATTGGTGTCCGTTACAGTCGTCTCAATATCGTGGTGAAGGTGCAGCTCCACTCGTGTTCTACGAACATCATTGATATACGCCCTCCAAGTACGCTCAGTGAAACCATAATTGAAAAATGCATCCACGTCTGCTCCACGCTTTCTCCATGGTGCGACGTCAATGTTGTCCAGATCTAAATCAAAAATGCCACCGTGTCCTAGCTGTAAGAACTCCTTATATTCGTCCGGTGGAATGAACCTAGCTCCGCCTTCCCCTCCCGGTAAAATTCGCTGCTGCGAGTCGTTGTAACGTGCATTTGGTGCTTGCCCATTGTATGTGTTCCAACGTCCATCGGGGAGTCTAGTAGAAATAGTTTCACGACTGCTCAGCGGTTTTCCAGGGGGAGGCCTTGGGACTTTCTTGACATCTTCGGAGACAGGTGCGGGTTGGCCATGTTGTCTCCCATGAATCAGTCCTGTAAGAAAGTTCGTCAAATGGTCTGAGCTCGAGTTATGAACTTACCATTTCCATTTTCAGAGACAGTTTGGGCTTCACTGCTACTTTGGAAGATCTTGGGGTCGTCAGGTGAACGGGTACACGACGAGCGAAGGCGAAGTTACCTCTTGGAATAGTTTTTCGTCAGCGTTCTCGCTTTGCATAGTCTCCCAGTCACTTTTCTCAAGAGAGTGCGTTACGCCAATTGCATACGCCACCGCTCGCTCTCGCCTGGATGTCTTAGGGGTGGCAAAGTAACGTCTGGTGGAACCAAGGGAGCAAAGAGCACGTCACTGTGCAGTCTGCGGCAGACTGTCTACCACAGGCTGTCTGCGCACGACGGGCTTGGCCCTGTGGATCGAAGATTGACTCTGCAGAATGTTTTGAACTTGTTCAGTCATCAAAGATTTTAAAGAAAGCGGCGTCGGGGCTCGACGAGAACGGGAATGTTTCCAGTGGAACACGAGCTAACAAAAAAACTTTTGCCGGGAGTGCTTTTACCCACTTTATCTGCAGTCATGGCTGTCATCCATCCCGATCGCGCTGATCTAGTTGGGGTGACCGGAGAGACAATTACTACGAGTAATTTCACGAAGCTGGCTTCAAGACTGAAACGAGTTGAAAGTGGGCGGGATCTCCTCAGGTACAAGCCGCGCATCGGCGCTGAAACCTTACTGGCTGCTGGTCGATGCGAACCGGGAACATTGGGACATATGTATGCAGATTTTATGATTAGACGTGGCTTCCAACCGCAAGATAGGCCACCTGTTCGATTCATACGGGACAAGGAAAGTCAGTATGTTGCAACACGTTGTAGAGAAGTCCACGATCTACTGCACGTACTTTTCGACTGTCCAACGACGCTACGGGGCGAACTAGCGATCAAGGCGATCGAATTTACCCAATATGGATTACCTGCACATTGGGGATCAGTTTACTTTGCCTCAGGCAGGCTGAGCACGCGGGAGAGGAAGTATTTGGCAACCACAGTTCTACCCTGGGCTGTGCGTGCAGCTGGAAAGGCAACAAACTTACTTTCAATCAACTACGAAAAGGCGTTTAACAAACCAATCATTGAACTGCGTAAAATATGGAGAATCGAGACGATGTCGCCCTCCTAGTAGAACCTTTTAGATCTCTGCAGAAGGGTGGAGCACACATGAAGGGTGAAGGTCACATTTTTCGTATCAAGTAATACACAAATATACAGGAGGCTGAAGACGATAAGAAGACGAGAATAGAGAGGATAGTTGTCTAAAAGAATGAAAAGTAATTCGTTTACTCGTTCAAAGTCAGGGAACATACCCTGCTGCGTGTCAGTGAAAACTTCTCCTCAATCAAGTTCATGGCGAAGGAAACAATAGGTGTCATGCTAACTGCAAGCCATACTCGGAGCAACTTCGTGAGTTGTGAGCCAGTCTAGAAAAAATAACGTGATATATTCAGAGTCTATTCTGGAAAACCTTACCCAAGCGAACACTGCCATCTCTACTATTTTTTTCAAGCCTAAACTGTCTGACTACTCCGATATCAACTTGACAACCTTGACAACTCTGAGTACGGAGGAATTTACCTTGTGGAGAAAATACAGACACGCACATGTATAATAACACGTGTTGAGGAGACCATAGCTTACAATTCCAGCAGGACCTAAGCGTCTTAGACGTCTCATGTTACTTTGGCCGTGTTATTCAGAGAAGTACTTGGTCGTACAACAAACCTTTCTGCTGGTGACTGCTGCTCAACAGGAGTTGCATCTGGCACATTTCCACTTGACTTGGCAATGGATTTCTTGGTTCGAGATGGAAAACCACTGTGCATAGTATAAAATTTTAAAAGCCCGCGCGTGTGTCGAACACGCCCTTGGTAGTTGGCGTATCGGGAGGCTGTGTACTTCCTTCTGACTTCAACGGCCGCTCTGGCGTCGGTAGGAACGATGAGGGCTGTAAAACTGACCATGGAGAAGCAGTCTATCTCCTCAGGCGAGTGGGCGACGTGCGAAGCGAAGCCGCAGACAAGCCTGCTCACGCGCGATGGAGTGGACGTTGCGACCTTTTTCCTGGTAACGTAGTTGCACTACGAAAAGTAGTCTCCTCGTTTTCTACGAGTACTAGTACTCACGTACTCTACCAGTCTACCTGTCTACTCGATTTAAGCATGTAGAGTAACGAGTCCAGGTCCGAAAAAATCGAAAGGCAAAATAACCTATCATTTCATTTACGTGAAGTTAGAAAAAGTCGATCGGCGAAAATTGATCGATATCGGTGAGACCTTTTTCCAATGAAAATCCGACCCTGGACATAACTCAGAAATTTACCCCCTTCGAAATTTCTTCACCCCGTATCTGCGTCGTCTGGCGTCGTGTGGCGCCGATGGCGATTGGAAGTCGTAAAACACTTTATTTTGAGTCGGTTTTATGTAGCCATTGTGTCTGAACCCCGCGTACCACGACGTAGCGCGCCACTGAAATTTGAGCACAATCTTACAATTCTCGCATTATCGTCGCGCAGTCAACGTCAAACGCAACGAAAACGCGCACATGAGTGTGAAATATTGGTTTCTAACGACATGCCGAGTTTCGCATCGAACGGCGCACTCTGTCGCCACATGGTGCCGTTCCTGGTTTTCGACATTTTCGCGGGCCCCTCAACTTGAAAATTTTCCAGCTTTTCGTGTTTTTTCGGACGTTTGACGAGTCATTACTCAAGAATTAGCTTGAGGGTCGGGGTTTTAATGGAGAAATGCCTGGAAAAAGATGAAAAATCATCGGGGGTCTAGGGTTTACGCGGTCATGATCGACGAGTCACGACTGACTGAGGGCTTATGAAATTTACTCGCTTGATTGGTTTTAAGTGAGCCGTCGCGATGTCGCAGGCGACCCCAATCACACTCCGTTTCCGTCCAGGAGCTGAGCTAAAGTGAGACGCCTTACAGACAGTGGGACGTTGCGTCGGTGGACTTGCCAAAACGAAGGTATCATTAAGTCTGAGCTAATTATCTGAGGAATATGCCATCCATTCGGTTCACCTCCGGGTAAAGTAAGAGTTGAGCAAATGTCGAGGGCGGCCGCGTTTCAGCTGCTCACTCTTTTCCAGCGTCGTGTGAACCAACACGGGGGAAGAAAAGTATCGAGTGCAGGTTACAGCGAGCATTTAAATGAGTGCTTTAATCGACTAAGTGATCGAACGGGTGATAATCGAGTAACTACCAGCGACTTTTCTGAACTACGCCACTGGGCACGCCAGCTGGCAACAGGTCACAGTCAGTATTTTGATGCGACAGATGGAAGTCCTCAGTTGGTTACGCTTTTACGAGAACTAGATTGGTTGATTCTAGACAGTGTTGTTGGCGTGAGAACTCTAGAAGGCAACTTTTCGAACTTTGAGAATCTTCCGACTTCTCTACAGAGTGATGAAATATTTGCCAGTTCAGTTAGTGAAGTTATTATGCGGCAGCCTGTCGCAGAGTTCAAATCGATGTGGACGCGACGAGTTACCGAAAGAATTCCCCTACAATACATTTGTAAGACTGCACACTGGCGAGATCTGAAATTGTTTGTGAATGAATCGGTGTTGATTCCGAGACCTGAAACAGAGTTGCTGATTGAATTTGTGCGGGAGGTGTTACGTTGTGAGACGCCTGTCAAGTCAGAGTTATGTGCTTCAACTCCTAGAATACCTGCGGGCCCATGGGTGGATATGGGAACAGGATCTGGTGCCATAGCAATCGCACTTGCGAGAGAGATACGGTCACTTCGACCGGATCAAGAATGCAAAGTTTACGCTGTTGATGTTTCAACTGAAGCGGCTCAAGTTGCTCAACACAACGTAAATTTACATGGATTGGACGAGGCAGTGACTGTCATCAATGGATGCTGGTTTGAGCCGTTTAAGCCGACATTTCAATGCGCTGCCATCATAAGTAATCCTCCCTACATACCGACGATTATGTTGAGTGCACTACAGCCAGAAGTTCGGTTGCACGAACCAAGACTCGCTTTGGATGGTGGTGTAAAGGATGGCTCCGAAAAGACGATCATAGTATGTGATGGAGCTGCTCGTCATCTCTTACCAGGTGGATTTCTAGCTCTTGAAATGCATGGTTTAGAGCAGGCAAAACAGGTTGCTTCGTATCTCGCCATGTCTGGTAAGTTCACTGACATCCAGATTCGAGCTGACTACTGTTCAGTCTCCAGATTTATCACCGCTAGGAAGTTGTAACTTTAGAAAAAGTAATGTGTTTTACAGGGAAGGGTATGTTCTATAGATGTGGTGCTCGAGATTTTTGTTCGGCCAAAAGTGTTTTCGCCTCACTCATACAAGTCGGACGACTGTTGTTTCACTGCCACTTTTATTTTCTTTGGTCCCTCCTCCTTTTTATCTACTGTGGAGATGCTTGAAGGACCGCGAACGAGATGAACTTGCTGCAATAGTTCGTTCCTATCAGATCGGCGCTGTGTGTCTTCTCTACCCGTCATTCGCTGTTCATGGTGTCTCTGTTCTCGAGCTGTGCGAATTTCCTCAACGCTACGGAGGGCCACAAGCGTCTTCTGTGCCAGCAACCTGTTATATTTGATGGGTCGATGACGCCGCCGTTCGAACTCAAAAATCCCGTCACCAGTCATATCTTTACCGTGAATTGCACGATACGCCTTTGTCCACTTAACTTTGCGCGGGTTCCGCTTCATCTTGAAGTTCTTGTGACACTTGGACCGGCAAAAACGGAACAACTTCGAGTCGTTGCGCACGAAGCAAATCCCATGGCCCGGATAGATTGTTGAGCTACAAAACCAGCATTTTTCGAGTCGCATACTTTTTTTTAAGTATTGGGTGTCTGAACGCAGACGCAGACGCTGACGAAGCAGCCGTGTATGAACTGGGCGGCCCTCGTGGCGGCGACTGAGCAGCTGCCGGCGGAAGGCGTTGTAGTTGGCACGATTGTTGATTATATCATATTATATGATTCATATTAGTATCTAGTGATCCAAAGTACTCAGTACACAATAACTCGCATCAATATTCCCCTTAATGGACTGTCTATTGGTAAAACAGGGCACAATCGACATGGATGGCGCGGACGATTAGTAATTACTCTTGTCAATTACTTTTTAGAAGCCTTTTTCCATTGAAAACCCGACCCTGGACATAAATTTCCAACTTTTCACGTTTTTTCGGACGTTTGACGAGTTATTACTCGAAAGTTAGGTCCGGGGTCGGGTTTTCAATGGAAAAAGGCCTCTAGGTATATTTAGGGTTTAAACCCATATTGGGTACGAGTCGAAAAACTACATTTTTGATCGGAAAACTTCCGGAACGTTTATCTCCGATTTTTTTTTCAATCTACAAATAGAAAGCGTGATTTAACGCCAAAAACGCGAAAAATGCAACCAAACCTGGTACTCCGCGTCTAAAATGGTTAAAATCTCACTTAGATATGTCTGTTTGTCTCATTCATTTATGGTTGGAGAAGTACTTAGTAGTATGAGACCACATGAATACGACCGTCTGTGCATTGTCTGTGTGTGCATTGTCTAATGACCGCGGTATATCATCTACATATCATAGTACTTGTAGGCGTAAGAATCTCGTAACCACTTGAAGTAGTTATCCATCAAGACAAGATATGCTTCTCTAAAATATTGCGGCCGTACGTGCTCCGCAACGTTCACACTGCGCTGCACTGCACCGCGTCTCACGTCTCTGTTACGCTGGACAACTTGTTCTGTGTTGAACGGTGCTGTAGAATCAACTTCGAGGGAGTGCGTGAACGCCCCCTCTTTTATGCTGCGTTGTCGTACGTCTTACATCGGCGACGAAGAGTTAGCACCGTTACCCGAGCTAGTTCTAACCTGGAGCGAGCGTTGTGCCAGCTTTGCGGAAGGTTCCCAATTGGAAGCTCCTCATCTTAGTTTGGAGTTATGCAGAATAATAAAACTAGTATTGTGCAGAGTGATTCGTGTTTTGTCAGCAACATACGGACGCTGACGTGCGACAAAAGGAAGCTGTACAGCAGACCAAGAAAAATACAAGTGTGCGCCGCACAAACACCTTTCAAAAGGTTCGCTCGGTTAGCGCATATTTCGTGATTCATCTTAATTTCTTGCAGCCAAAATGCACAATCATCAATCAATGGCAGCTCAGCTTCTCCTGATGTCAGCAGACCATTTCCCGTGAACTCACAACTCAAGGTATGAGCCAACCGAGAGTGTACTTGCAACTACTTTGGCTGACTCTTCATATAGGGTACAACTCTCACAGGGCCCGATGTTCCGCAAAAAGCAAAGAAACTGGAAGAAAGACAAGACAGCGGAAAAGAATCGAGTGAAATCGCAGGAAAGAACAAACGTGTGATGTGCCTGATGAGTGATACAGGAGGCGGTCACAGAGCCAGTGCTCAAGCACTCAGGGATGCCTTTGAACTCTTATATGGTGCGACACGTCTAACTCGATATTTGGATTTCATTTATCACAAATTGCTAAAAAATAGGGGATGAGTTTTCCATCAGCATTGTTGATTTATGGAGTCATAACTCACCTTGGCCATTCGATAAGATGCCCAAAAGTTACTTCTTTTTGGTAAAGAACCCTTGGTTGTGGCGACTAAACTTTCGCTGTTCCGAACCTCGCTTTCTGCATGAAGTTATGTTCAAGGTAACTGTCTCTTCTCCTAGATTATGAAAGCGGTCCTAATGATTTCTTAGGGATATGCAGCCGTTGTGGCAAGAAATTTCACTCGAGCATTCACTGAAGTAGATCCACACCTGATCGTGAGTGTGCACCCATTGATGCAGCATGTACCAGTGCGTACCATAATTGAGTTCTCTCTTCTCGAATCTCTGACACTTCGCGCTCAGCTGAACATAATACGTCGGACGAGTGGATCACATTTCGTGGACGTTCCTTTTGCAACAGTTGTGACTGACCTCACGAGGTGTCACTCTACCTGGTTCCATAAGGTAAAATTTTGATTGATTCCAATGTGCGATATTTCACTTACTTTCACAGCTTGTTGACAAATGTTTTGTGGCGACTAAACTTGTGGCAGCTCAAGCTCTCAGTCTAGGCTTAACAGCTGAGCAAGTTGTCTGTCATGGACTCCCAATCCGGCCTTCTTTCGGTGCTCCGCGGCAAGCTTCGAAGGTTGAAATTAGATCTAAGCTTGGACTTGACACAGATGCAGCGACTGTAATGCTCGTTGGAGGAGGCGAAGGCATGGGAAAGCTTCAGGAGACCGCTGAAGCTCTGGCGAGAACGTACGTATGGCCTGAGTCGTGTTTTATTTTTATGTGATTTCAAATTGACTTTTCCCATCAGTTTAAGTCATAAGCATCAAGTAGTGGTTATTTGTGGACGCAATGCTAAACTGACTGAGTCGTTAAGAATGAGAAAATGGCCTTTGAAATTCCATGTGAAGGTACGATATTTTTCTTCCACAGCGCACTCGTACTTAACTCATTTTCCTTTTGTCCACGCAGGGCTTTGTCAACAACATGGCCGAATACATGGTAGCTTGTGATTGCATCATCTCCAAAGCTGGTCCTGGCACTATCGCTGAAGCCATGATCTGTGGTATTCCGATAGTACTTAATGGTACGGAAATCCTCGTTATCTATATTTCAGTTATCCTCATTTTTCCTGCAGGTTGTATCCCATGCCAGGAAGAAGGCAATATCCCATACGTTATTGAAAACGGCGTCGGAGCTTATAGTGAGGAACCGCAGACAATTGCTCACATTGTTGCGGGGTGGCTTGACCCACAGAATACGAAGGAGTTACGAGATATGTCGATGCGTGCGCAGCGTCTAGGTCGACCAGCCGCAACTTACAATATTGTTCGCGACCTCGCTAGGATGGCCGTGTAGTTCTGATGGATTGAATGTATTCAATCGACAAAATTGTCATGCTGAAGCTCATCGTGGAGAAAGAACTAGTTACAATATTCAGTGATACACGCCACTGGTCGATCAACTATCCATCTGCAAAATTAATTTAATTAATTATATTATTTGTAATTCAATTAAATGTCCATTTTCGAGCGGATTCGTCAACAACTATCAAGAAGCTTGTCGGTAAAGGAAGTTGGGCACAACCATACTAATTTCACAGTATTAAGGATGTTTTAGACGCTTTGTTCCGAATACAACTGCATCGTGTAAGTTGGCGATGCCCGCATAAATACGCATTTTTGTCCATACGCGCTGATGGCTTGATCGAGTTTGCGACGCCACTTGGTCCGACTAGGATCACAGCACTGACACATACGTGCATTATTCAATTTTACATCAAAATCTATGTTAATCGCCGACGCGTCCATTTGCAGAACTCGAGTTTGAATTAAATCCTGTTGAATTAAATGAGTATTCATATCCACGCGTTGCAGAAGGCTGCTCGCACAGCTTACTCGATACGAACGCATCATACACGATAGCTCGTCCGTCGTAGCGAGGGGCGCGTGACGAGAAGGTCGGGAAACAGCGAGTTGGCGAGAACTCTAGCGCAGTTGAACGAACCAATATTTCAAGAATGCACAATACAATTGTGCCTTTCACATGCGCTGAGGCGTGCGTAGACTTTTCCCATAAGACAAGAATCTGATCAAGATGGCATGATATCACCTTCCGCGCGAAAATGACGGATTTTACACCGCGATGTGGTGGTCAACAGAAAAATGAATTAATTTTATTTAATACATTTCAATTAATTCAATTGTTGGAACACACAAGTGAAATGTTCACAGTCCAGCAGTAGATTCGTTGCGACTCTGAGTTACATTCATCGCTACTTCAACTGGGAAGAGAAAGTCTTTCGTTCCGCCGCCAGCTCACGAGGTAGTAGTAGAAAAAATCACAATATATTGCTGTTTGAAGTGTTCCGGACAACCAAACTATCCACTGCGAGTAGCCAGGTTCAGTGAAGAATCGGTATAGCCAGTTGAAAATATACAACGTCCTGTAAGCACCTAATAAGAACACATAATTACTTGTCAAAGTGTCGACATTGTAAGTCCTCTGTAGTAACACGAGCTGCGGCAGTATGGCCACAGCTTCCAAGTAGATGGAGAAAGTCCACAGCACCTCGACAGCAGTAAACTGCTGATTTATGGCTAAAGAGAGTAAGAAACTCGGTAGCAACAAGAACTGTACGCGAAAAGTATCTTGATCTCGATCATAAGTCTGGGCCACGATTCTATGTTGCCTCATGTACCAGATAATGCAGAAAGAACTAGAGATGAAGATCAGCTTCATCACTGTGTTGTAAACGGAGATGAAGCTCGAGAAGAGATCTAAATATCTTGTGACGAATACCACGGCGTATAGTTCTTGCGTTTTCAGTGATAATCCCGCGCATGACTTTGTCGCGTGTATCTTCAGCAGAAGAACCTGTGTACACGAAAGTTGAAAGCCTCCCTCGTCAGTGCTGTGGCTGGGTTGACCTCACTCTGGCTACGCGTTCGTCTTCGGTGAGGCATGGCGACTACCCATCGGAATGCAATCTATGCGATCTAACTAAGCCTACCAATACACTACACAAGTGCGTCATATCGCCAGCTGAAATGCATAGAAAGGACAGGTCAGTCTCAGTGGCAATATTCAATTCATTTAGCACGTGTCCACTTTCCGACGTTCGGAACGTCAGTCATCAATCAGCTTACCAAGTCGGAATATGTTCATATCGATTAGGTCGATTAGGAAATAACTGTTCGGTGGATCTTAATCAGTTTGCCTGTATTTTGGGATCACAACGACTGCGCAGATCCAACGCGAAGTCGCTGACTCACGCAAACTACCGTTGGTTGGACTGGGTTGTTGTCCCCAGCCCAAGACGACTGACTATATGGAGTTCTCAACATTTGATTGATCAAATTTGATTGATCATCTATCAAAGGAATCAAACTTTGACTCCTCGATTTTGAGGAATCAAACGGAGTCAAAGATTGAGTCATGACTTGTCACATACCCCCTCATCTTTGATTTCCACTGGAAGAGTTTCCACTGGACTGGTAAACAGTACGATGGTGAGGCGCCCCCTTCCCTCGGGCGTTTGATTCGCGAGTCAAAATTTGATTGATCAATCAAATGAGTCAAATATTGAGTACTCGAAGAGGCGAACTTCTGTAAATTTCGTCTTTGAGTCATGACTCGTGAATGAACGTCCGAACAACAGTTGAACAAAAAAAATTAGCTGTTATCACTGACTGTGAAAGTCCGACGTGAGAGCTCGTTCGCGTGGTGTGGACTCCAGCTCGTGGTGCGTGCTTTAATATTACATGGGCGTCACAAAGACCAGTTCTTCGGAGCCACGAGTCGCTTAACTGTGTCCTAGTGCGTGCTCGACTCCGAACTGTCGCAGTCTCTACTGGGAACAAAGATGGAGTCTCCTTGTCTGATGAGTCTCTTTCAGACAGAAGCAAAGCTTGAGAGTTTTCACGTCGCAGTCGCCACATTTTCAGCGCTGTTCGATTCAGAACGTAAGTACCCAAGGAATGGCTCGCCCTCTACCATTTTGTTTTAACATGTGCTGTAGCGAGTAGTGAGATAACTTTGAACACCATGCTTGTTTTGTATGCAACTGCGGCAGCGATTTTCTGGCGCCTTGAGGCCTCTGGATTGTGCCGTCAGCAACTATGCACATTTGCGGTTGCGAGCTTGCTTGTAGCGGGGAAGGTACTGGATCTTCCTTGCCCAGATCACGCTCATCTGTATAAAGTATATACAAAAGTTGTGAATGCCATATCTCACTGCTCACACTTGACAAGTGAAAATATCAGTCCGAACCAGTTCACTCAAGTACTGCTTGAGTATGAACTTAAGTTGATGGAACGAATTGACTTTGTGTGCAATAAGAATTTGTCACTGTCCCATGCCTACACGAAATTGGCGATAATGTCTTCAGGTAACGAACTTCATGCTGCCCACAGTGTGCTTGTCTGTATGTTTCTCACGCCAATATGTCGATATATTGACGACGTTGGCGATCTAGGCACGCTCTCACTGTCCATCACTAGTTCTCTCAAGGCGTTGGACTTGAATGTATCCATACAGAATGACTTCGCACGAGTAGGGGGGCTGATGAACACCTTCTGGACCACTTATGAAGAAGTTTTGCGGAGTGTTCAAGCACTTAACGGTTTAGAACTAGATCTAACGGTACTCTAAGAAGTTTTGACTCAGGTACTCAAGAAGTTTGTAATTATATCACATTCATTCCCATCGAGTCTATTTAACTATTTAACTACCGCCTACTGGAAGTATCGTACAGACTTGTCAGTGCCTTGCTTTCTTAACATTCCTTAAGCACACTCAATAAGGCCACCACCGTTTGCCATGGGCGCCAGACTAAGGCTGTCTATCCATAGGTGCGAACGTGGTGCATGTTAAGATAATCATGCTGCCTCGCTCATTTTGCAGCTCCGTGACGCTTTGTAAGCTCGAGCTATACATGTGGCTCTGTTGTGCAAGTTTGATTTGCTTCTGTGGTGACGGTTCACTGCATCTCTCTGCTGCACTAATCCAGCTTCACGGCCGGTACGATGATGATGATAACAATCGATACTACCTCATCGCTAGATGAAATATATGTATATTTATCATCTCCCTTATCGCATTTGCTTTTGCAAGGTTGACCGAGTGCGTCAGACGAGGGGGGTCGAATGTTGACTAGTTTGATTCGACTGATTGCACATCACAAACTGCTGATTACAAGTCCGAGAGACGATTAAATAGCTTTCAGGCGCAGTTTACATGTTTTCTATGGCAGTTCCAAAGACTTAAGAATAGTACGGGAGTACCTGAGTCAAAACATAGGACCAGGCGACACCAGAAAGTCCACCAACAAGCCAGCCAGAAGTGAAAGAAGACCATCCTTCAGAAGATTGAAGAGGATCCTTAGAGATGGCTCGTCCGCTCAAGGTCTTCAAGCCAACCACTTCCTCACGTTGGAAAGCTGTTGCGCCATAAATACTGAGGCAAGCAGTTAGAATGAGCACAAGGCCAGCACCGGACAAACATCCAGCAACTTCGGCAGCATCGGTCGAACGGAGAGGTCCGAGCTTAATGAAAGGACCAGTCACAAAGAACCCGTGCGCCAGGCCAACTTCAACGCCGCGCAGCAAAGGGGCAACACCAGTGCGATACGCTGGCAAATTCGAAAGGAAGTTGGCAACATCAGGCGAGGACGTCACCGGTGTTTCGAGCATACCGATGAACGGATCGCCGTTGATGGGCTTGACAATTTGGACTTTTTCAGAAGATGCAGCCACAATCACTTCTCTTCGAGTGAGTCTAATTTTGCAAAAGAAGCTTGCTGTGTCAGTCAGGTTCACAAGTGTCGCCGAACCGCGAAGGACGAAGTGAACATGATTTATAGCGAGTCGATAGAAAACGTTATTTTTCTAGCTACTGAATCGCGCCGTCTAACGTCTTATAGTCACTTACCGTGCGTTACTCTTCGGCTTCAGGGCGCGCAAACGCTCGCTGGATCGCGACGCCTGGAGATGCGAAGGGTAAAAACACTCCGTGTTAGTCGTCTGTGCGTCGGATGTGAGCGTCGAGCAGGATGCTGCAAGATTTTCAAGGATTAAATATTTTACGGACCTTGCCCGCAAGGCACGCTCGCGCGCTAATCGAAACTCGTGCAGCCTGCATCTAGAAAGTACTCGTGGTATGGCGCTTGCGAACAGATACGCTCTCGATATCGCGCGGATACAGTTCCATCACTCACCGAGAGCTACACATCTTCAAAATATTAAATAATACGAATATATTTAACCCGTTGTTGTCCCAAATAAACATCTGGTTTTGTCTTTGTCGAACTGTTCGATTGGACAAGATTTAGCGCATAAATAATATTTGTCAGAGATCATAAATCCATTACCATGACCACCCTGACCTACGTACGAGGTGAAACATACTTAAGGCTGTGGAGATGGATGAGCTGATTTTTTCCCTTGTGAAGACTACGTATCTATGTCCGTGGATGTTTTGCCGAAGCTTCGCCAATATTATCACGGTCGAAAACGATACGGGGGTTGAACCCGCGACCTTCAGCTTAGGAAGCTGAAACTCTTTCCACTGAGTCGCTTGCGCGCGTTTGCGCGTGCAAATACCTCGTATAAATACCTCGTACATTAATGAAAAGTATATAGTACAGGAATCTGCAGCACCGCCGGGCGACACTGTGGCCGAGTGGTCTAAGGCGCCAGGTTCAGGTCCTGGTTCGAAAGAGCGTGGGTTCAAATCCCACCGGTGTCAGCATACGTCGGCCAGTAGGCTCGTCACGGAAGACACCCGTGGAAACTTTTTGGCACCGCCGCGGCCGGTGCGATAGAGGTCGAAAGCCCAAAATGCAGGTAGAAGAAGTGTTCCATATGGATCAAGTAGACGACGTAGTCACGAGTGGTCGCGCAGAGGCGGCCGTGTTCGAGTGCATCCCGCGAAGCACGCTGTCAACTTTGACAGACAGGCTTGCTGTGGCCCAGCGTGTGAAGTCGGCTGCAATCACACTGCTGGTGAATCATGAAAAGCATTTAGATACCCTAGCAACGCGTTGCCACTCCACTTTAGCTGGCGCACAGGAAGCGCGCGTAGTACAAGAAAACGTTCGATCCAGGCTCTCCAAGTACCAGAGCACCCACCCATGCACAGCACTACCTTGTCTCTGTGTAACTACGCCTATGGCTTATCTGAAGGGAGTGTTACATAACTATGAGGAAGATCTTTTGGCATTTGAGGTAGAAATAGAAGCTTTACTTCTACAAGCTCCTTCAATCATCCAGCAGGACTATCAACACGAAGAGGCTCTTAGCTCACTCCTGAAGACAACTGCACAAGTTTTGGATGGCATCAATCTCAAGTTGAGACATCAGGGCCTTTCTGAAAATTGATTAATTTATATTCGTTTTAAAAAGTTTAGTTCGTATGGTTAGTTTCGAGCACGCCGAATTCTTCTTACGGAATGTTACACAATACCTCCTTGTGTGTTCGTGAACTCAGAAAGTTGGCACTGATGGTGGTCGTGCTGGTCGTATACTATCCGGGGGCAATGGTACAGTGGTGCCACCAGGAACGTTACACGCTTCGATTTCCTTATATTCTTCAACAACCTAAAATCATCGTTGAGTACTAAGTCAGTGTGGATGCAGATTTGGAAATGACCTTCTGCCAAATATACTTTGACAATAGCTGAGCTTTATCAACGTCATCTGAGTGAGTCATCCATGGGCCCGTTTCTGTGACATCGATTTCTTCCCCGACAGATAATCCGACCCCCTATATGGTAAAAACATCATGACAGACGTGACGTTGAAAGCAAGTTTGAGTTACCGTAAAGTTCACAATGCGAGTCTCTCCAAGCTCTTTCTCTGTCGTTGCGGGTGGTGGCATTATGTCATAAGTCGCCTACGTCTCGAAACTGAGCTGTTTGAAAACAATTCTGAAGTCACGTACCATTGCCAAAGGATAAAAGTGTGTGGGGGCAGCACTTTTCTTGGTGCCAAGCTTGCGCATCATCTCAACAGCCTGGGGGTCAAAGTCGTCAGGAATCAGACTTCCATCTTGCTTGCGTCTATCTCTCCCCCCTGCAGGCGCAATCCATATGAGAGCGCCTCCTGCGTTGAGTAAGTTTTGCATTTCTTTCAAAGTAGAAAGATTCTGTTTCATTTGTGCTGATTTTATGTTAGGATCTTTGTCCTACTGAGTGTCACACAATTTTGGCTAGTTTGTAGTATCATTTCCTCACCATATGCTTCTTAGATACCACGCATAGTAAATTCTTCCCCATGCTGAAGGGTTTAGCTAGGATATCACTCACAACTCGACCTCCAGCGACGTAAATCACCTGGAGAACACAGTGAGCAATGAGCTGAAACATCGCAAGTACCAAACCTGTTCCCCAAGTCCAGGGTGAGACACTTCGGTGAGCAAAGGAATGAAGGCCGCATCGCCCTACGCGATATAAGGATACAAAGCAAATAATAATTTTTCGAGGCTTACTTCACTTTGGTGGTTTCCAAGTAAGATAACGTTTTCACCATCCTGTTGGAAAATGTGAGTGCTCTTTAGCTGGCAAGCTAAAAAGTATTACCTCAAGCTGCTGCTGAATTTCAGACCAACGTGAGCAGTTTTTGAGTAGAGATCTTTCAAAATCAATCAAAGATCCAATATAAGCGTTCGCCATCTTTCGTACATCTCAGGGAAAAATGTGTGTGGGAAAAATAATCTACCTGGTAGTAGTCGAAAGGTTCCCGGATAGCTCGATGATACGAAGGGAACTTGTACGATTCGCCAAGCATTTGCTCTGCGTAGGCCTTGATCATGTCCTACACTGAAGTTCAATCGAGTATCACTCTTAAGACACCGACTGTACCTTGAAGATAACAGTCACTGCTTTTGATGCCCGCGTCTCATCACGAAGAGCTATGGTCAGCTGAGTCTGTAAATAGGTGATCAATGATAAGAGACTGAATGATGAATGATCGCCATGCCTTATAACTTGAGAGTAGACCGTCAAAAGTCTCGCGGATTTTGCCAGGAAAAGCGTTCGAGAGGAGTCGGAGGCCAGCTTCGCCGGGAACCAAAGTAACCAGTGTCTGAGCCACTTTAACTTTCCAACTCTGCGAATCTATTGATGAAATGTACCAATCACAAAATTGCAATTAATACCTTCGACACCAAGCTCGGGGGCGAAGATTGAGCTTTTATGCGCGCCGCTCGCGGCGTTGACGAAGGATTCGGAGACCTACGAACCTGTTGGTTGCTGTGAGTGAAGCGGATAAGCATATGCTGGCACATACCGCAGTTCTACGAGACAACCGATCGACATAGATACGGCTGCTAAACTGAGACGAATGATGCTGTAACATGGTTACTAAGCAGGCTGACTTAAGTGCGTCGCTCTGTACGATCAAGCGTTCGCCTCGTTCGCCGACGGTCTCTGGAGTGACCCGCCAGTTTGTCGGTCCTCCACATACGCGATTACGAACTGTAAGGGTGACTAAGAGATAGAAATTCCTTGTCGGAATAGCGAGTGATTTTCCAATTTTTGATATTCTTTTTTTTTCAAAAGAGATGATTTCTATTTTCAATTTTCTATCTCTTAGTCACTCTAAGCTTTACGGTACTAAGTAAAATACTGTACTAAGTACTAATGCATCATAACTATGACCATTGATGACCATAAGTGGGCGGTACGTGAGGAATACCTACCTTTTGCTTTCGATATGGTCCTCTGAAGAAGGCAAGTACGAAGTATCGGTGGCAATGGGAAAGCCCCATACTCTGATAAAAACTAGAAATCAAGATCGGCGCAGAACTGTGATCGAAATCGATTTTATTTTTGCCTGCGATGCGTGGATGTACATCTGTAGATTTTGGTCGTGAACAGTCAATTTATCTATACAAGTGTTTTTTCGTGAAAATTCGCGCGTCGACAAAAATTCACGTTTTCTCGGACGTTTGACGAGTCATTACTCAATAATTAGCTTGAGGGTCGGGGTTTTAATGGAGAAATGCCAATTGAAATTGTACACGGGACTAGGGTTCAGAGGCCGAAATCGCGCGGCGGCTAGATTTCCATCAAGTTTCGTACGAGAATATAGTAGATACCTAGATACTGTCGTTGATAGGGGCTTTACTAGTAAACTGCATGGTGAGCGAGAGTCATTTTGATATGTTCGAAGTTCGAACCGTGTTTTTGAATTTGGCTGTCCACAACGAGAAAAACGACGCGACCGTCTAACTTTCAAACTTTCAAACTGTGCCTTTCACGTGCGAATCTTTCTTCCCTTGTACGACAAAGTTACGAGGCATCCGCATTTCAGAGCGAACACTCTACTGAGTTGACTCGATCTGGTGTAGTTTCGGGGAGATGACTTACGAAGAGGACCACTTGCTAAGCCTCGTCTCAACGCTTGGTCAGCGTCATGCAGAATCCGGATACTTAAAGGATCCTGATTGTGAAGGTTCGCTCTGCTTTAAGTTTACAATCATCTTAATCGATTCACTTTCGATGAATCAGCTTCTTTGCACGATATTATTCGTTTTCTGCATAAGGACACAAGTCTGGAAAGAAGCGTATTCCTACAGCTGGCTACATGGAACGTACTAGGGAAGGATCTATTACCTCTCTTTTCAGCTCATCACGCTCAAACAGATATTTGCACGTTACTCGGTGGGCTTGTTGTTCCATCTATTGAGAAGAATCCTCACATCGCTCAGTCAAACTCCTGGTCTTCCTCACTCTGCCACCAGAGAGGGAAAGTAACAGCTTCATTCGTCAGGCACACGCAACTCGTAATGTCATACGGTTGTGTTTGGACAGTAAAGACTTTTTAAACATAATGCTCTCCACCATGGCGAATGCTCTTCAGAAACTTGATGCCGGCACACTGACAGAGCGAGATAGTGATGCCAAGCTACTTCAACTTGCATTGGCGTTTTTCCGTAACGCATTAGTTACCGCGGAAATCTGCGACGAAGTCACTTCACACGATGATAGTCTGCTGGTAAGCTGTGTAATATTTCCTTCGTCACGATTCCTTGACCCAGCTCAGGATGAACTCGTTACAAAGTTGTTGCTATCAAATTTTACCGGTGTTCTTGCATTACTTATTCAGGTGGGTACAAGGGAACGAATAGAGTACGCGCGAGTAACAATATGCATAGGACGTGGGAAAAAGTCCAATAAAAAATGAAGTGTCTCTTCTTGCTGAAATTTTGCAGCTGGTCCTGTGTACAGGTACCAAAGACACCACTTCAAAGATTCCACATTCAGGTAATCCTTGGATAGGAAAGTACTTCGTTCACTCATGCCTTGTACCGTAGGAAAGGGTACTGAAATGTATGCGCTCGGAAATTTCAAGACAATGCAGGTCTATACATTGAAAAATCATGAATCTAGGTCTAAATGCGCACAGCGAGTTGCCCGTTTCAACGGTGTCTATGTGACGAGGGCAGAGAAGTCAACATCTTTTGAGACACTTTCACGTGGAGCTCCAAGCATGGTGAATAATCGATCTCGGTACGGGATATGAGATTTATGTTGTGCATACGTTAAACTCGTGACAGTCCTCCGAAGATCTCGTGCACCTCTGCTGCACAGAATGGCATTTTGTTCATGAAAACTGTATCGCACTCTGCTGTCAATCAGTTCATGCTCATCGCGGTACGCAATTTTCCCAGACTTTTAAGGCGGGGATGATTTCTGCATTTAGTGGGATGCGATAAGACGCCATAAACAAGATCTTGGATACAGCCCAGAGTATCTCGTACAACTAAGAAGCTTTTCTAAGCTCGCAGCCTTCTTCGTAGGCTTTTTTCATCTGCATGATAAACGTGTCCAGGTGAAACTCATGCTATCACTCACAAACAGTGCCTGATTCGGATATCTAGGTGGACGGAGTAGAAGTTTCGTGTCTCGTTGCAAATATTCTGTGCCCTGAATTCATCACTTGGTTACATGGTGAGTGGTCGACACTTGCTGAGCAGAAGGTTTGTTTTTTCGTCAAATATTTTCAATAAGTCGCGAACTAAAATCTATAGCTCTTTGATGACTGCGTACCAATCATCGAGCTTTTAACTGAGATCGCACGATTACTGGAACATCTCAGGCATCACAATATCCACACAATGGCTATACGGAATGTACGCCTGCTCATGTTTCGATGAAATGGAGTACCTGATATTCAGACACTAGGTCATGAGAGCTGCATTTCTAGGTAAAAAGACTAAACAACCGTTTAGTATTATACTTTGTGCACGCTTGAGGCATTACAAGTGGTCATCGATGTCAAAGCTCTATTTAAATCGGATGTTCATGGTGAAAATTCTTTTTTTGTTCCATTACTCACGTGAACTTTTTCTTCAGTTACTAGCGGCCGTCATTCGGCTTGAAAAAGAGGAGGTACGGCCTTTCACGAATTCCTATTCTTGTTCTGATCAAATTTACAGAAGGAAGATGCCATGGGGAATTATAAGGTTTCTGTGGCAATCCAAACGTGGAATAGTTCTAACTTCTCTCAGCAGTTTGCGGCTAAGTTAATGATATCAGATCGTATTATCCTCCAAAACCTACTAAGGTGAGTGGTACAAACACATGTTGGTAGCGAAAATTAATATTTGCTCAAAGATTTGTTGCATCCTTCTCGATTTATCCGGTCGATCCGGGTCCATTTGCTGAACTTCTAAGACACGTGGAACGGCATCTGAGTCATGGCGGTTTCTCACTACAGGCATTGATGCAACTGCAGCTCATATTGAACGGTGGGTACATTTATTGGTCACTTTAGTCTTTCTCCTGAAAGTCATTCACCCAGGAAAAGTTGAGCCTTTCACGACCATATCCAAGCAGATCGTCTGTAGCGTTTTGCCGAACGTGCTGAAGGCGGGCATCGAGCTCAAGGTTTGTCCTTATTTCCGGTGCACTTTAGATATCTGAAGTTCTTTCAGGGTGCGTCGTTTGTTGCGCTACTGAAGTAAAAGGTAGACTTTTCGAGAGGCTTCACTGAGAGAAATGGTGGAATGGGTTGGGAACAACACTGAGGAGCTGTTAATAGTTTCATCAACGTTATAAATGATGTCTAAATGTGGAGCGTATTCTTTCGTTGTCACGAAAGAGTGATTCCGTACGAGAAAATAAAGTGGAACATGTCGCGGTGAATATGATTATGCGGCAATACCGCTCTTGGATGCGATGCGCAGTGCATTCGAGCGCATCAGCGACGCAACGGTGTTGGCAAGCAGCTTTGCATCGTCCACAGGGTTGCCCGGGACAACCGTCTTGTAGAGATAGGAGTCAAACGTCATCTTCTGCACGTACTCATCAGCACACATTTCCACGAAAGCTTCGCGCGCAGGATTGGATCGATAGAACACTTTTTGCAAAATGTCAAGCACCTTATACGTTGCCCAATACTTACGGTCCCACTTGTCCAGATAGACTCGCAAGTCGGACTCATCGATCTCCTTCGAACCATTAGCAGATTGTTCAACGATAGCTTCAGCAGCCATGCGTCCTGATTTGGCAGCAAAGTAGATACCTTCGCCACTGCACTTCGTAACGTAACCTGCTGCGTCACCGACAAGGGCAACACGGCCCTTCACTCTGTTCGGTCTCGGATGCTCTGGAATGGGGTGGGCCTCGACTCGAATAATCTTTCCACCTTCGCACTTTTCTTCCGCTCTGTTACGCATCGCAGTTTGATACTGCTTAATGGCAGTTTTATTGACCACGGTGCCAGTACCTACAGCAACATGGTCATACTTGGGAAAGACCCAGCCATAGAAGTCAGGCGACACGTCGTCGCCGACGTACATTTCGGCAAGATCCTTGTAATACTCCATCTTCTCGTCGGGAATCTTGATTCTTTCTTGGAACGCGATTGCGTAATCGTATTCACCAGCATCGATGCACTTCGCAACGCGGGAGTTAGCTCCATCTGCACCAATAACAGCATCAACTTCCAGGGTTTTCGGTACTCCAGTCTTGCTGTCCTCCTCGTAATCGTTGTATTGCACAGTAATCGGGCCGTTCCCTTGACCAGGATCTTCGATTTTCATGAACAACCCATTGACCAAGTTGGCGCCAAGGCTTTTCGCTCTCTTTCGGAGGAAGTCATCCATCACTTCACGTCGGCACATACCGATGTACTCCTTGTCATTCAAAGTTTGGCCAACATCAACGGCACGGTTGGAGGGAGAGATCATCTTCATCTTGGTCACCTTTCGATCGATGATTTCTTCAGGCAGGTCGAATTCACCGACCATGCACAGCGGAATGGCGCCACCACATGGCTTGCAGTTGTCCATTTTGCGCTCAATGAGATAAGTCTCACACCCTCCCTTCGCAAGAGTTTCTGCAGCACATGCGCCTGCCGGTCCACCGCCAATGACAGCAACGCGAAGCTTACGGTCGGGGAGAGCATTACCAGAAGCAAAGACAATGTGTCGAACGTTTGTCTTGGCTCTCACGCGAGAGCGCAGCCCTTTGGTCTCACTCCGTTTGCAAACCAACCTGTCGTATCGGAGCGGGATAGATAACGTTTCGTTAGTGGGGTACACAAGCGATAGTCGAATCTAACGAATGCACGCTCGAGTGGAACAAGCTTATGCAGTAAAAAATGTACGTTGATTTTAGCGCAGGAATCAGACCACACGCCGCGCATGTCGGTGCCGTAGGACGATGACGACGGCATCTTGGCTGCACGGGCAGTGTGGCTTTGCCGTTCCTCGCTCATGTACGCTGCAAGGTGTTGCGTACCGTTGTTCCGCGAATGCGCTACGTAACGAAAGAGAAGACATATTGTAGCTTGCACTTATGACAAGTCGCTGGCGTTCTGCGCGTTGACAGCCGTGCGTTGACTGCGGGCGAGCAGGGTTTCTACTTCCGGCGTACGTCACAGAGCGTATCGTGCCAGCGAATCCTATCCGTTCTCAAAGATTTGCCTCTAAAATTCTTTTGGATATTGTAAATGAGAACTAAAATATGTACGATCCACATCATTATCATAATAAGGCGTTACAAACGAGGAGCGCGCGAGGGGACACAGTCGACGATTTTCGAACGTACTACCGCGTCTCGCTGTCGGGCCTCACAGCCGACCTCCGACTCAGTCGTACAGCTACTCATCTATGATTTCCATCGCCTTTTCTCCAGCAGCTATTAACAGCGTTGCACCGCGGTTCACTGGTAAGTGTCGCGTACGGTTAAAAAGATACGGTCTCGCGCGTTCCCAGCAGACTGACGTCCTCCTCTCTGTTCTCACCAGCCTCCAAGAAGCGTGCCTCTGTTAAGCGATGTGGTAAGTGAAGAAGATTCAAAATATGGTTGAAACTTTTGCAGCCCCGCGTACGCGCCACGGCCACTCTCGCGTCGCATCACGCGTACTCCTCAGCTCTGATCATTCTCGTACTAACGGGGTTCACGTAGTGTCCAGCATGAGTGCGAAGGTCTCCGCGCCGCAGACGCTCAGCAAGCGATTGGTTGAATCGTCTGTGATCATTTCTTCGATGACGTCCGTACTTCCTGCTCTTGCTATCGTGAGTTGCTTTCGGTTCGGAGCTGTTTACCAACTAATATGTTCCCCAACAGGTTGACGACAGACTCAACGGAGATGGTACTGGTCTGCCCCTCGGCATTAATGACGGTGCCCTCGGTATCATCTTGGCGACTGTTCCGCTCGCTATCTTCAGCCTCTATTTCATCGCAGGCAAGCAAGACAACTCCATCATCGCGGGCGGAAAGGATGATGACAGCGGTCTCTCCCTTTAAGAGGAACAGCGCGAGTTCAACGTATAAGCTCATCAGCCAGAATAGCCGGTCTAAGACTTGCTCGCCGATTTGCTTTCGGCAGTTTGGCGTAGCGATTGTTATGGAATAAATATGATCGAATGTCTCAGACTCAACCATGTACCTCACTGTCTTCAAGTCGCCTACTTTCTTGTGTATGGGAGTTTTGCACATGAAAAACTGAGTCTTCTCAGAGAGGCACGGCTACTAGTCGTTCCAGGAGCGGAGCTGATAGTTCAATTGACAAAATATCACTACTCTAATCGCGAAAAGTATCAACATCGTAGCGCTTCGTAAGGTCATAACTCCGATGCATACATAGGTATGCCAGAAGCCCTGACTGCAACGTCGGTAGGATGCTCGATGATCGAATCTATCAAGCCGTACTCCACTGCTTCTTGCGCAGACATGAAGAAATCTCTGTCGGTATCTTCCATGATCTACAAGTCAAGTTATAAGATCGTCAAATGAAAAATATGGTTCAATGATGTCTCACCATTTCGAGAGGTTTGCGTGTGAACTCAGCAAGATAACCGTTCAAAGTTGATTTGTGGTGCTACGTGCATGTTTAAGTACACCACAACTGTCTCGATGAGTGCAACTTACCATGATCTCGTTCGCTTGAATTTCAATATCAGCAGCTTGGCCTTGAGCTCCACCCAGAGGCTGGTGAATCATGATTCTACTATTCGGGAGACTGTACCGCTTGCCCTTGAGAGAAAAGTTAGCTAAGACAAAGACCATCCTTCTCCATGGAACAAACCTGCTGACCAGACGCAAGCAAGAAAGCACCTACATGAATGCGTTAGTTCAAAAGTGTGTCAGAAGTAGTTTCTCTTACCCATCGAAGCGGCAAGGCCAACACAGACCGTAGAGACGTTCGGGCGAATGTGCCGCATAGTATCAAACACGGCCATGCCAGCTGTGACAGAGCCACCAGGCGAGTTGATGTACAATGTGATATCCTAAATCAGAGAGAACAATGATGTTTGATGTAATGTCCGATCTCAGATGCGACTTACCTGGGTTGGATCCATTGCATCTAACCAAAGAAGCTGAGCAACTATCAAGTTGCAGCTTTCGTCATCAACAGCTCCACCAAGACGAATGATTCGCTGTCAAGAAAGCATGTAAGAATGGAGACAAATGACGAATGTCAAACTAATACGTCAGCCAGATTCAGGATACTTCGCGCGAGAAGTTAAGATCACAGTCCATTCGTACCTGCGACATCAGCTGACTAGCAACACTTTGAAACCTCTCCAGCACAATAGGTGAGGGTCCCTTGCCTTGTTGCGCACTTACTCCAAGCCTGCACGTAAAAAAATAATATACTGGTACGAGCGGGTCCAGAGCGTATGAAAGATACCTTAATTGACGTTGATGTGCCCGCGCGCGTGTTGCCCGTCCGCTGCTTAGCATGGAACAGGACCCCAAGCTGTGGAGTGACAATACGTGGTGCAGGGTTAGTCACAGCGTGAAGTTCGTGGTGAAAGTCGTCGTTTGTGTCCTGTGCCATCGCGTATCGTGGTACGAATCTATAAGAGCCTCTAAACAACACTTTACCTTCGCTTGAGGTTGAAACCGTTCATGGTTTGTGGCTGCATGCTCGAACTAGTTAGCACACAGTTGTCAGGTAGGGTATGAAGCGGTCGACTCTTCTTTAGACTGAGGTTTGTTATGCGCAGATATACTATTTCGTTGGGCTAGTCGTTGAAGCGCTTCGACGTCCAGCGTTGGAAATTCTGCAGTCTGTTTGCAGATTCTTCAGAGTCAGTCCAACCGAAGCAAGCAGGCAACGCCGTTTGACGCACAACTGGGTCTTCTAGACTCGGAGAAATAGCCCATGGCGGTGGTCCATTCCCCCGGCGCGAACAGGAACTCCATATAAAAACGCCGTTTGTCACAGTCAGTACCAGTGCGTGTTAAAGACACGAATTTAGTCCCGACCACTGAGCAGTGATTTCTTCTCGAATACACTCTTACACTACGTACTAGTAAATAGTATTCGGCCGTATAAGAGCACTGTAGATAAGTCGAAATTACACGATATTTCGCGAAAATATTTATTTAAGGTAATATTTATTACCGTGGATACTAGTACTTCATATTCATATGAGCAATTCGAGATTTCTCTTTCGGAGAGAAAAGAACAACTACCGGTAATTCCTAGACTTTTCCGCCAAAAGAGTTGGGGACTATAACCATTCAATATGAAACATGACCTCTTAACCTCTGTTTAATAACGGATAGCGCCCCTAGCCTTCACATGCATAAAATATTATTGTTGCGTCAAAAACTTACCCCGTCACAGCATCGGGAGCATCCGTCCAAGAGCGGATAAGCCACGGTACGCTGACACGTGTACGACTGTGTTGCACGTGTGGACATTGCCTCAGCAGGCTAGTTAATTTTCCCAACAGAAACACTCAAGTGCTTTATTGTGTTTGATATACGCAAGAATGTCGAATATCTCCCTGGCGTGTCGCGCCTCGTTATCAGGTGCGCGCCACACTCCGAGATTTCCTTACTGGAGCTAGCGCTCGTTTCTCCGTCCGACGCAGCGCGCCCAACACGCCAGCGTGACACGAAAATTGTTTTGGGTGCACATCTGTTGATCCGTGTATTCGCGACCATCGCCGATCGACGTGTCAGCCTTCTTCCCTGAGAACCTTATCGCCTAGAATCTAACCTCCAGTTTGCGTCGGGCGCAGGTTGCGGTGCGAATCGTACTACGCGTGGCAGGTAAGCAATTATTAAGTGCAAGTTATTCTCCAATTCATTCCAATTTATCACAGGTGTTTGGATCGTATCAAGCATGTGGCTAGGCGGACACTGGTTGCTGGTGCAGGTAAAAGCAATATCGTTTGCCCTCTCGCGCTTCTCTGAACTTGTGTGTAGTGACAAGTGAATCGGAGGTGGAGGATAGCTCCGCTCGTCCAGTATATCCGTTTACGGCGATCATCGGGCAGGAGGAGATGAAGTTTGCCGCTTTGATGAACATCATCGACCCTAATATTGGTGGCATCATGGTCATGGGTGATCGTGGTACCGGCAAGTCAACAACAGTGAGGTCTCTGACAGACTTGCTACCGTATATCGAGATAGTGAAGGATGACCCTTTCATGAGCAGCCCATCCGATCCGAATCTCATGTCTCCGGACGTTCTGGCTTCTTATCGTGCGAAGCAAGCGCTTGAAACTGAATACGTGCCGATCAACATGGTGGACTTACCCCTTGGGGCAACAGAGGATCGTGTTTGTGGAACGATTGACATCGAGAAAGCGCTCACCGAGGGCACCAAAGCATTTGAACCAGGCCTCCTCGCAAAGGCGAACCGTGGTATTCTCTATGTGGACGAAGTTAACCTTCTTGATGATCACCTTGTTGACGTTCTTCTGGACTCTGCAGCTTCGGGTTGGAATACTGTAGAGCGTGAAGGCATCAGTATTTGCCACCCTGCCCGATTCATCTTGATTGGTTCCGGCAACCCCGAAGAAGGTGAGCTTCGACCCCAATTGCTGGATCGCTTCGGTATGCATGCTCAGATCAAGACAGTGAAATTGCCAGAAGAACGAGTGAAAGTTGTGGAGGAACGCACTGCGTTCGACACTGATCCGAAGGCGTTCCGGGCTTCCTACAAGGCGAAACAAGATGAAATAATAGACCAAGTTACGAAAGCTCGAGCTCTCCTGCCTGAAGTTGAGGTTCCTATGGATATTCGACTCAAGATCTCTCAGGTTTGCGCAGAACTTGATGTCGATGGTTTGCGAGGTGATCTTGTAACCACCCGAGCCTCCAGGGCAGCTGCCGCGTTCAGGGGATCTAAGGTGGTCACCGATGAAGATGTGTACTCAATCATCTCGCTTTGCCTGCGTCATAGACTCCGTAAGGATCCAATGGCCACGATTGATGAGGGTTCTAGAGTTATTGAAGTGTTTTCGTCGGTCTTCGGCTACGAAACTGAATGAGATACATAACTTTCACACCTTACAACAAAATTTTAATGAGCACTACGACTATCACTAATCTAGATCTCGTCATACCTATCATATGCCTTGACGCTCAGGTACTCTACTAAGAATCACAGAAAATGATTCCTTCGTGGATACGGTCTTTCCGTCCCTGGACGATGCACTCAGTCAGCCACATCAAGTTGCTCACTTCATTTTCTTGAAATTTCGTGAAAGCATAGAAAATGGCTAGGTTGAACTGTTCGCGAAAAGTTTCCCTACAAGCTCGAAGTTCGAGAACTCGAAGTTCCTACAAAGTCACATTAGGCAATTGCTTGCAGTGCAATAAGGAAAGTACGTACTCGATCCAAGTCATGTGCAGTAGAGCAGTTACCGCACGAACGAAACTCTTGATGAACAGATAAAATGGCACGAACATCATCCATAGTTTCGCAGTTTGCGAGGCGAGTCAAATCTTCTGGATATAGAGTACCGAAATTCGCATATAGGCTCAACTTATCACTCTTTGCAATCTCTGTCCCTAACGAGTCGACAGTAATCCGGATGGCATGTCGATCAGCTTCAAGGCTTAACAGTTTCTGCATGTACAATTATGACATTGTGGATATTTGAGGGAACAATGGCTCGATACCTTCATGAGCACTCGTGTTTGGTCATCAAGATGCGTACAAAATTCCATAAAGTCTTGCAAATATTGCTGTGGAAGTTGTGACTTTGAACTCGCTTCAACTTCGGCTGTCGCACCTTGTAAAGGATATTCCGAATGAGCTCAATATTCAATTCGTCAAGATCACTAGACGCAATTGCATGGCTGAAATACTTTGCGAGTGGCGTGTCCACGAGTACCAGCCTGTGTAGATCTCTGTCACTAAGTTGTGAAATTTGACTTGACTTGGTGGAGAGGCAGAACATACTGCATTGTATTTGACACCGCAACAGTTGGAAGAGAGTCGAAATTCCCGAGCGGATTGCAGTTCTCGAGGATGTCCTAATTTTACCTCAATAATGTCTTATCTCACAACAGGATGTGATGTACATACCTCCGCAGTTCTTCCTCTCAATATCCCAGTCAACACCAGGACGATGTTATCAATCATGTAACTGTAAGTCAAATATTCCAAAAATTTTGATAGCGGCGCAGCCGCCTAAGATGTTATGAGGAAAAACGAATTCGAGCAGGAACAATCAGCTACCTGTGTACAGCAGATCTTGAATTCGAGCGCTTGCAACTGCCGACAGCAGTCCACGAAGCTCGAAGATTTCAGCGTACCCAGAAAATGCTCCATGTGCCCAGCATATCTGGACGTCGTTTGCTATTCGAGAGGTTAAGTTGTCAAAGTTTGCAAGTTATTTAAAGCTTACGAGATAACTTTTGACATCTTCAAGCGTTTCGCAGCGGGCGATGTCGAGGTAATTTCTCCTCTGTAGGAGAGCAGTTTGGCACCCCCTGACGTATGCTTCAGCAAAGCCGTGTTTCGCGTTGAACATGACCAGAAATCCTCGATGCTTTGCAGCCCAAGCACCGATACGTTATCCGTACGGTTTCGCGGGTGTGATTTTCAGTGTGCTGTTTAGAACGCCGGACTAACGTCTTGATCACGATTACTTATACAGGCTTTCCGGACAGAAAGACTGGCAGTCTTAGACTGCAGAAACCTCTTGTCCTTCTGTCCTTCTGTCCTTGTTAGTACTTTGATGGCGAAATAATATTGATAGTATCAATATAAAACCCAAAACATCTCATATCTTCAATATCGTGTAATGCGGCATAATATGAAAATTTTGTTTCGTTCAAAATGTAGGTGAAAAGGTAGTCCGATTCAGTGAACACACTGGTAACCCGGTTGACGCGCGGTGAAGCCAGTGTACCCACAGGATCGCAATGATGAATGATTCGAAGTTTCAATTGAAAAAAGTGCGAATAGCTTTGTAGTTTCTCAGCCCCGAAATCCCAGTCTGAACCTTTCCCCTAGTGGTCAGCTGTTGCGGTATGGTCATGGTCCATATGCACTGATACTTGTGCCATTTGCCGTAACAGTCTACACGAACCGAGCATTGAATATCAGGCCAATCCTTCGCAGGCGTCGGATGAGGGACTGAGTATTGCATGGGGGAACTGTGGTCATGTTTTCCACCTGGACTGTATATCGAAATGGCTACGCACGCGCAGTAATTGTCCACTTTGTGTAAGTATGCTCCGAACACAAGTATTTAACACTAACTCCTCGAAAAGAACAAAGAGTGGGAGTTTGCGAAGATGGAGAAGGTAATATCTATTGATTTATACTCTTCGTTCTTTTACACGACTTCAATTGCAGATACAGCTGCCTACGATAGGAAGTTAATGTGCTTGCATGCAGGCAGAGTTGCTTGGTGCAGTTAGAGCTCTTGGGTTACAAAACTATGGAACATATCGATAGATGACTGGCTGAACGCCCTTATGAGATTCAATTCCATGCTAGAAGTTTCCGATGGTAGCGTGAAACCCTACACCGTTGTTGTAAGAGAATAGAGGTAGAATGGGACACACAAAAAAGAACCTTTTTCAATACCTCCACATGCTTGAGCTGTCTATGAAAGGCCCGACGAATTTTGTTTTGACGAAGGGATAGTAAGTCTTCCTACGAAAAATATTATGATTGACCTGCACCTCGACATTTGTCTTACCATGGAGCTATTCAACAGAGATTGTTCGACCATGTCCAGTTTCACGTCTTTGGAGAGGAGTCTAGCCTTTTCCAAGTATAGGGAAGGCACAGACTGTGGCACACACGTGAGATCATTTCATAGCGCGAGACGACATAGCTGTAACTACCTGAAAACTACTAACGTCGTCTCTCTCCTGTTTTCTAATCGACGAGATGTAATCACTGCAAAAACGTTCTCCAAGCTTTACCGTGCACTCGCCCCTTTGGCTCAATATGAGTGCAAGCCAAAGCGGAACAAGAACCGGAACATTTGGCCGAAATGGACCATACTTGTGGATGGTTATAAACCATGAATAATCAAAGAATTAAAACTCACTGTTTGTGTCACGCATGGAACGACCTGATTTCTGTTTGCTTAGTGTTTGCTTTTGACTGCTCAGGGGAAGTTTGCCGTACCTCAACCGCAAGACGTGGAATAATCTCTACGTCTGCATCAAGCGCTATGTATTCCATTTCCTAAGGCACTTTAAAACATCAGCTTGTGAAGGCAAACGCTACTTACGGTGTTGGTGAAAGTGCAGGAAAGCCCCGACATCGGAACAGAAGAGTTCAAACTGCGCTTTGCTCGCTTGCGGGTGGCTGTATCGTGTAGGTGCAGGGGCCAATGCTCACACGGAGGATTGGACGATAATCTTCCCGTCAGTGGCTTTTACACTTCTTTGCCCTCCGTGTCGGCGGTGGGTGCACTCGACGTGGGCGGTCACCAACTGCCGTCAGCCAGCGGTTCTCGTCTTTGCGATGTTTGTTGGCGTACAGTTGCCGAGTAAGTACTATCCTCCATCTCATGGAATACCTGACTAGAATTCATCTTTAGCCCGATTTGGCCTATGATCATTTTTTGAAAAGTTTTTTTGAAAGAGTCTCAAACGCGCGCTTTTTTCGATTTATACAATACTGTGATGCTCCACAGGTCGATATAAAATCATCTAATTTGCAATACAAAACACCAGGGGAAAAGTGACGAGTCACGAACAATCAGGAATTCCAAGTTAGGGAGGATAGTTATTTCACAATAAGACATCGAGCATTGAGTTAAAAGAACGCCAGACTATGCAGTACACCCACCCACTCTTTCAAAAAAAACTTCAAATAAGTGTGAATTGACTTTGCCGAGACGGAGCTACTCGGCACGACATATGGGCACTGCGTGGTCCACAGCTACACACGTAACGGTCCGGGTGTGTTCTGAGTTTTCTCTGAGTTGTCACCTTCACTGGAGTAAACTGCTGGAGCATACCGTGCAATCAACTACAAAAAATTTAGCGAAAGAACTTGAAGAGCTTTTTCAGTCGAATCTCCAATGCCAAGAGTCTTTCAAAGTGCAAGGCTACTCGGAAGTGGCACGTCGGTGAAAAGAGACTATCGCTCTAGGCTCCACAAACGAGTTTTGGTGAAGAAGTATTGTGCAGAATCAGATTCGCGTAACACATTGACAGATAATGAGCTCATGGCGCTCCGTAACTTATTGTTTTTAGCTAGTAGCGAGAGGCGAGAACTTTAAGTGCAACTGTACATGATACGTTGACAGAAGTCGTGCAGGATCAAAACGGATCGTTTTACTGAGGGCTTCTCTAACGACGTTTTCAAGGTAAATGTCAGATCTAGATAATTTACCTGGTCCTCATGAACCGTGCAAGGTCTTCTATGGGGATCGAAAGCTGGTAGTAAAGAGATATAGTGCAATATCGAGTCTACGTCAAGACTTTGAAAGGTCAATCTGCACACCTGTGCTCTTGCATTCTTGTTCTCAACCTCCCAATCAGCTGTGTCGCAACGCATCGAGCGCTCGACGCTATTGGTGTCAGCCCTGGCTATGTCGGAAGTACGAATGGACTGCTTGTCTCAGAGTATATTGACGGCTCGGTGCTCACGGAGCAGGACGTCCAGCAACGCCGAATCCATGGTACTTTAGCTGAGCTGTATGTTGTGCTACAAAAGATATATTTTTAAGTATATAATTCACCGGGCAGCTTAATCTCAATGCACCGCGTCGAGATGCGTGAAGGTGCTTTCGACTGTCCCTACCTTGTTTGTGCTGAATGTGCAGGTTGCAGATGCTCAACCACTCATATGGTCATGGATAGACGTAATGCTGGAAAATCTTGGAGCTTCAGAGGCACGAGCTCCTATTTTTGAGACAATGACAAGTCAAAGTGTGCAGGTTTGCAGAAGCTCTATGGTAGATCTTCACTCTCTAAATACGTGCTCGTCAGGAACTGTTGCACGAAATTTCAGCAGTACGCGTCCAGTTTGAGGTGATTTGAAGTCCAAATGTTTCCTGTATCTGGTATCACATATTCAGGCAATGCCCTTGAGAGTTTGTTTCTGTCATGGCGATTTAAAACCGTCTAACATAGTTGCTTGTCACAAGCAATCAGAGGTAATTGAAATTGTTGCTAGCGTAAAAAAATGAAATTCTGACATAGAAGAAGCTGAAACTTATAGATCTAGATCTTGCTGGACCAAATTATCGTGGTTTTGACATCATGAAGCTATTCAGAACAAATGATGCATCTTTCATGGACGATTCGCTCTTTTCATTCTCGTCTGTATACACCAGATTACTGAATGATGGGACTGGAGCTGAAGGTAGAACAGTTTATCTACGCAAGCCATGTTCCGTTCACCATTGTACAGAACTCTATTGCGAAGCGCAAGTTTGCGAGGTACTCACTTGGTTAGAGGTATGTTCTTTGAAAACGAGGTAGACAGCGTGACGAATGTTCAGGCCGCCATATTCTTCGCTTTACTCATTGGTGTCGGTGATATTACAAACATACATCGGAACACGCTCTTATTCAAAGATCGCTGGTCAAGTTACAAAGCAGTTAAGTGGAAACTGTCATATTTCGGTCGAATCATAGATAAGTTGTCACATTGACTCGTGGCCGTCATTGCTGGTTTGATGCTCTGCAGTATACCATCATCTGAACATTCCACAACGTAGTCTCGAAGTTTGCTATCTTATATGATATTAAATACAGTACCATTACGAGTGTAAGCGATGACTTCAAAGGGTGATTATGTTTTGCGTCGCGTCACCTGACGGTGCGGCGCAGTAGTCGCACAGTCTACAGAATGTGAGTTATTGGTGAAATCCTTCTAACGTTACATATCAAGCAGAGCATGTAGATGTGTTATTTCTGAGACACTTTGAAGTGCTTTCTACTGTTCTATCCTTTTCAGTATCTTGCATTCCTAGTACTGGTACGATACTAGTACTACTGTACTGAGGTTATTTACATCGTGTATGGTACAGATCTATTTTTCTGTTAACAAATTCGATACGGTGAAGACCAAATCTTGAATTAGAAATTGAACCAGCTCTTCGTCTTGACCTCTTCAATTTTCTGCACTGCATATATGAAAACCCCTTCGGCACACGTCTCCTCATCACTCTGATCAAGTATCAGAGCGATCATATCGCCTGACTCAAGTTCTACTTCATCATTTGCCCCCAAGCGTTGCCACGCCCCACCAGCCAAAGCCACGCCCGAAATATTCTTTGTGTGCAGACCTTTTACCAAAGCCACGCCAGTTTGTACGTTCGCAACGACACTCAGCTGTTTGTGTGATATTCGCTTTGACTCGCAACCACCATGGCCACGACCAACTGTCTGTGGTCCTCCAGTCAAGTAAATTTCCGTCTTATCAGGGGCCACCAGATAACATTTGAATTTTGGGAGAGAAGACTTGGTCGCTGGTTGTTGAATCGCTAGTGTGTGTTGATTCACTCCAGCTGCAGCCAAATCTCTACTCATGTGATGTGCCAAAGCGTTTAGTTTGACTATATCTCTCTGGAGAAGTTGCAAAAATTCCTTCATGGATACATTCGGCAAGATTTGCAAGTCATCATGGCCAAATGGAACCCCCACAGTCTCTAAATTCATTATCATGTGTTCGAGGTGTTGACGTTCGCCATCATCTTCAATCTTGTCATCCTTGAAAGAGTCATATATAAACGCCCCAATGATGTCGACAACAGTTGTTGCAACAGAGACCATTATGAAGCAACTCATGATGGCCATCATTGCCGTGTAAAAATCGGCTTTACCCATCAAACCTTTCGCCCCATATTCTAACTGAACCCCTCTATACTGCATCTCTGTACCACTCTCGGTAATGTCACCAGGACTGCCAG
>Ga0255774_10000089_pt1 | contig 85042 bp, 62 predicted proteins | sample 101ome_17_FD_179972 | JGI IMG/M metagenome (GOLD analysis project Ga0255774, IMG submission 179972) | Coastal salt marsh microbial communities from the Groves Creek Marsh, Skidaway Island, Georgia - 101407AT metaG (version 2) | ecosystem: Environmental > Aquatic > Marine > Intertidal zone >... | reverse complement strand
ATCCAAGTCTTGAACTTTCTTTGCAAATTCCAAACCCTGCAAATAATGTTTCTTTGCATTAGTATAATCACTGATCTTCTCAAAAACTCTTCCAATTTTTCTGTGGTCTAATGCAATCCAACTATCATCAGATAGCTTCTCATCTATTGAGAGCGCTGTTTGGTAATGATGCAGGGATGATGAATAATTTTTGGTTTTGAAGTAAACAAGACCTAGGCGGGAGTGTACGCGAGAGAGTAGTCTATGTTCACTTTGTGCGGTTAGTTCGATCGAAATTTTCGAAATCAAAGGCTCCAAAATATTCAGAGCCTCAGGGTATTTTTCTTCTGAAATACATGTGTTTGCAATTCGAATTTCACCATTGATAGCTTGCCTTTTCAAACCGATTTCATTTCTTATCTGGATGGCTTTTTCTCCATATTCCTGTGATAAGTTATGGTTTCCTGTTTTATTGTATGTCATTGATAAATTAGAGTATGTCCTTGCAATGCCATTCTTGTAATTTAATTTTTTAGCGATATCAAGCGCTAAATTGTGGAAATATACTGATTGTTCAAACTCTTCCGTGTAACGGGCTAGTCGTCCAAGTTGATTGTATGAAGCATACATCCCCATTTCGTCGTTTCTTATTTTGTCTAAATCAAAACTCTTTTGATACAACTCTTTTGCTGCTTCATACGACTTACAGTCTGCTTCAATCATGCCTAGGTTATGGTAAATTGCAGAGATTCCTCCTTTATCGTTGAATTCCTCATATATCTCCAATGCCTTATTGTAAAGTTCTTTGGCTTCTTCATACAAATTTTTTCTTCGTTTTATCGAGCCAAGAGCCTTCATGCTTTTTGCATGAGTAAGAGTGAGTTTGTGGGTTTGGCAAATGAATATCGCTTCTTCAACAAGATCCTTCTCCTCTTCCTCTTCATAGAATATGTCCTGTATTCTTGATTCTTTCAGTAGACACTCAACGACATTATCCCAATCTGCTAATTCAGAATAGAGCGATTTTGCCTTGTGCAAGTGTTTTTTGGAGGCATCATAATCCCCAGTGATGAATGATAGTTTGCCCAGTTCAAATTCTTGTGTTGCATTTAATGATAGGCCTTTTTCCGTAAATTCATTTGCAGCATCAACCGTTGCTTCGATGAAAATGATTTCATCTGAATGCATCGAATCTGTGTGATAATTATTTACTGATGCTGATTGAGTGGATTTTTGTATACTTTCATTGATGATTGACTCAGCAGACTTCTCTTGGGTAATTCTAGGATTTGCTATTGTCAATTTGACACCTATGATATCCTCGACTACAATCTGGAGTTGATGAATAACACCCTTCACATGTCTGTACTTTCCTTGTTGGCCACCATCTGTGTCCATACTCCAATGAAGATTTTCTCGCGCCTGTGCATTGATCGAAAACATCGTCGATTTTGTTTGTGAATTAAGTTTAGGACCTATTTTGTCCATTACTTTGTGGAATGATTGAAATTCCTCTGAGGAAGGGTATTCCCCATATATGTCGAAGAATTTTGAGTGCGCAATGCATTCTAAAGCCATTCGACAATACAACATTCCTGCGTTCGGAAAATCCTCCAGAAAATAGGCTTGATTGAGTAAGTTGGACACCTTGTGTGCAACACTCGGCTCCTCCATGTATAGTCATACTTGATTGAATATTAATGATTTAGCATGAACATACCCTCGGATTGATTTTTAAGAATATAACCAGGTTTCAACCACTCCAGTCTCTGTGTTTATGCATGGGGCCCCCACGTGTACGCCCGTGAACACAACGGTAGGGTTGTATAGGGCGGACTGAGAACCCTTGTATTCAGGAATAACGAATTCAAGGGTGTATGAGTGAACCCTTGAGTATAATTAGTAGCAACTCATACATTAATTGTGGATGCGAAGTATTCAGCACTGTGTCTAATTCTTGTTTTTTCAACCTCTATCCTTTCGGGATGTATTGAAAATTCAGCGGAATCTAGTATCCTACCAAATGTAGAGATCGACATTATTGGAGGAGACATAATCTACCAAGATGATGGAAACTGCGTAAGTCCAGAAGACACAGATTGCCACATAATTTACTTAAAATTCAACAATCAAGATTCTCAAGACCATGTCATAACAAAATCCAAATGGACTGCAGTATCAAGTAATGGAGGTATTTTCAATGCAGATTCAACCGAAGGAAATGATATGTGTGCAAGTGGATTTGATTGCGAAGTAATTTTGATTTTTGCTGCGCCTAAAGATGAAAAATTGGTAGAGTTGAGGTGGGAGAACTCATCATTTGATATTCCAAATTATCCTCCAGATACAACAGAGCAAATGAGTACCAAAATAGTCATTTCATCTATGTACATACACGAATTATCAGAACAAAAGGATACTTTGTTGCTCTACTTTGAGTTGGCACCAGGGTCTGAAACAACAGCATCGGATATGCTAAATTGGACAATTATATGCGAGACAGAGTCTGGAGACGCAGGATTTGCAGAGGGAGGATTCACTTCAGCAACTGAGACGAATCTTGATGAGATAGCGACCGAATTTACACCTGAAAAAGCATATGAAATCTATCTCGATTTGGCTGGAGATTGCAAACCAAAGGCATCTGAAGATCACATTATGGTCATCTCAGTTGTCGGCGGTGGTTCAACTTACGAAGAAATTCTCTATCCTGACCAGATTCAAGAAGGTACCAAATTAATTTGATGCGTATTTACAACGGGTCCCCTTGTGCACGTATGTGACTACGAGGGTACCGACGCGTGAACTATATGTACAGAGGGTATACAGAGGACTTTCTGCTCAAGAATATGAATAATCCAGATTGATATTCTGTTGTTTAGTTGCATTATTGTAACTGAAGACTTGAATAGAACACCACCGTTTTCATTCTATGGGGGAATCAACACTCGCCGAATGGGAAACCAAAAATGAACTCGCATCTCAGAGAATACAAGAACTTCTTCGCGTGTTGTCGAAATCAAGAATGTTACATGTATTGTATGCGCTTGGTACTGGTAAAGGTGGCCTGCGATTTTCGGAAATAAAGAAATCGTCTCTCACAGATTCAACTACGTTGGCAAGAAGACTTTCTGAACTCGAAGAAATTGGTATTGTTGTGAGAAATGATCTCTCTACAACTCAGCTTAATGTCGAATATTACTTTACTGATTTATTTGAAATGTTAAAACCAATTTTAGATGGCTTGCTTCATTATGGTCTTGATGGCATAAATGTTCAATGAAGGATTGAATATTTTTTGCACCACAATCTTGTAACTATTTATCTTATAGTAAAAGTTAGGCTGGACGAGAGTAAAGGGATTCATGATGATTAAACAGATACCACTTGGAACACAAGGCTTCACCACATCTGAACAAGGCCTTGGCATGATGTCAGTCGGGATTACCATGGGGAAACAAGACCTCTATGGGAAGAAGAACGATGTCTCAAAAAAAGGCGTGGCCGAACTCATTTCACGCTCCATCAAGGCTGGTGTAACACATTTTGACACTGCTCAGATCTACACGAACCTGTCTGGAATGATGCTCGGCTCGTGGTTTCCAACCGCCGATTCCGCCGAAAAAAGAATGAAACTTGGGCTCTCGCAACACAAAGGAAAATGGCAGGTTGCCACCAAGGTGATGAAATCAGGAAAGAAAAAAGTCGTCAAGGACATGTGTTACCGTTCTCTCAAGAACATGGGCATTGACTGTTTAGACTTGTATTACGTCCACAGAGTCGACCCAAAGGTTCCCATTGAAATCACCATGGAGGCCATGAACGAACTCATTGCTGAAGGGAAAATCAAGTACGTCGGCCTTTCGGAAGCCTCCGCAGCAACAATTCGCCGAGCACATGCCGTGTGCCCATTGACATGCGTCCAGATGGAATGGTCCCTCTACTCTCGTGAGTTGGAGGACGAGATCGTTCCACTTTGCGCTGAACTCGGTATTGGCATCGTTGCCTATGCTCCGATGGGCCGCGGCCTCTTGGCCGATACCTCACTTGACCCGGAGAAGATGTCACGTATGGACTTCCGAAAGATGGGTGGTGTAGGTTATGCTGTCGAAGAAGGCGAGCGCAACTTAGCTATGTCGCTTGAATCCTTAGCCAAGGAGAAAAACGTCGCTCTCGGTACACTCAGTTTGGCTTGGGTTCACAAAAAAGGCCGAGATGCTCTCAACGGCGCTGGCGTCGTGCCAATTCCAGGCACTGGCAATCCCAAGCACATGGAAGAAAATGCAACGGCTGTTGCTCTCTCTTACACCCTGAGTGACGAAGACATGGAGGCGATCGAAACCTGTGTGCCAAGAAAGGCCATGGACAACCTGCCTCGTTATGGTGGAGGGTTAGGTAAGCGCGTGTTCACCAACGAAAACAACATCTCTCTTGAGGAATGGAAAAAATAGAGTGTTTCTAAACCATTGACAAAAATCATCTTTGTTGATTTAGAGAACCGACATATCATTTCCATGAAATCGCAAGGGTTCTCTCAAACCCCTCAAGACATTATGGATGAGTACAGTGGGTGTTCAGTCCCCCAGTACACTCGCTACCGATGTATACACCTAACAAGCCTCCAAACTCTGGTTTAAAATAGGGCTGAGTACTGTAACACTCTGTATGAAAGAGTCGCACACATTGCTTGCGAAACTTATTCACTGGACATTCATCCCGTTGTATGCGTATGGAATTTTCAAACAGGTTGACGATATTGGAGCATTGGAGGATCGCGCTTTGTTGGTTTTTGAGTCCATCTTCGCTTCTGTTTTTTTGCTTATTGTTATTTTACGACTGACGTACATGCGACGATTCAAAACATTCCAGGGTGCGACAGATACACCTCATCGAATTCATACGTTCATTGCAAAATCGGTACACCGAGGCATGTATGCTGCGTTGATCCTTCTCCCACTTTCCGGGTTGATCATTGCCGCACTGTATAGTCAAGACATCAAATCTGGACCTATGCAAGACATGACACTTGCAGTTCATGAGTTTGCTGCGACGTTGAGTTACGTGATGATTGCAACACACGTTTCAGCTGCCATTTATTCACGCGTCAAAGGCGAAGGCGTTTGGTCTTCCATGGTTCCTATCTTGAAAGAAAATGAACCAAACCAGCATCCTGTTGTGAAGAAGATTGCGGCTATTGAACAACTCGTTTACGAGAGAATCGATGAACTTCTCTCCAATCAAAAAGGAGACTCGTAAGGAAAGTCAGGTTCATATACCACACCGCACTCGCAACTATGTAACCTCAGGTTAAGTAGTGGTGAATTCGATGGCTGGTGACGACTGGGAAGAGAAGATGTTAGATCAACTCGAACGCCTTCTTTCCAACATGGGCATGAACATGTCCAGAGAGCAATTGCGCTCCCTCCTCCAGCAATTTCGCTCCCAATTCGAGAAGATGGGTATCGATGAAGAGCGCATTGCTAAAGGTGATGTGAATTTTAACTTTGATTTGAGCAACCTGCAGAATTTCTTCCAACCAGGTATGGATTTCAATGAGCTGTTCAAAAACATGGGTGTTGACGTCCGTGTTGATGCATCCCCTGTCGAAATTGAGACGCCTGATGGGGACGAGCAAGACGATATGATCCTACCAGCAGACGATATCTACCTCGAAGGATGGAACATGACCATCACCGTTGACTTCGCTAAGAAAGAACTCGAGCAAGATCAGGTCGAATTGAACCTCATTGATGGAGGCATGCTCGTCGAAGTTCACCGAACCACCCAACTTGCACCGGTTGCACGCATTGAACTTCCGCATGCATGCGAGGACGTTGTTGACTTTACGCTCAACAATGGCATCCTCGACATTACTCTGCGATTGATTCCTCCCGAGGATGCTTTCGCAGCACTTCCGCCATCTGAGGATGGTGATGATACCATTCCCCTAAGCGGCGACATCGCCATCGACCTAGCGGACGATGATGACGATGACGACGATGACGGTGGAATCCCAATTCTATGAAGGAGATGAACAATATGAGCAAAGTAATCGGAATTGACCTAGGAACAACCAACAGCTGCGTAGCGACCATCGAAAACGGAGAACCCGTCGTCATCGCCAACGCAGAAGGTGCACGAACAACCCCCTCCGTCGTTGCATTCAGCAAAGACGGTGAACGCCTGATTGGTATTACAGCCAAACGACAAGCCGTCACCAATCCAGATCGAACCATGATTTCTGTCAAGCGACACATGGGAACTGACTGGAAAACCGATATTGATGGTACAAATTACACGCCGCAAGAGATCTCTGCGTTCATTCTGCAGAAGTTGAAGGCGGATGCAGAAGCCTATCTCGGCCATGAGGTTAAGCAAGCTGTCATTACATGCCCTGCTTACTTCACCGACGCACAACGAAAGGCAACCAAGGACGCTGGACGAATTGCAGGCATGGATGTTCTCCGTATCATCAACGAGCCAACGGCCGCTGCACTTGCCTATGGAGCAGACAAAGGTGACGACCAAACCATTCTCGTCTACGACCTCGGTGGTGGAACCTTTGACGTCTCCATTCTCGAAATCTACGACGTCGATGGACAACCACAAATCGAAGTCAAGGCTACCGCAGGAAACAACAAACTCGGTGGAGACGACTTTGACGAGCGCATCATCGAATGGTTGGTTAGTGAATTCAAGCGTGAAACTGGTATCGATTTGTCCAAGGACAACCAGGCCATGAGTCGACTCAAGGAAGCTGCAGAAAAGGCTAAGATTGAACTCTCAGGAACACAATCATCGCAGATCAATCTCCCGTTCATCACCATGAAAGACGGGAACCCAGAGCACCTCGACATTACCTTGTCTCGTGCTCGATTCGAAGACCTCATTGCAAAGCACATTGAGGATACAATGGCACCAACTCGACAAGCCATGAAAGACGCTGGCGTCAAGAAAGGCGACGTCGACAAGGTCATCCTCGTTGGTGGTTCAACACGTGTTCCTGCTGTCCAATCAGCCATCGAAAAGGAAACAGGGAAGGCCCCATACAAGGGCATCAATCCTGACGAAGCCGTTGCTATGGGTGCTGCACTCCAGGCTGGTATCATCGCTGGTGATGACGAGGTTTCAGACATCCTTCTTCTCGACGTCACTCCATTGACCCTCGGTATCGAGACACTTGGTGGCGTTACAACGACCATGATCGAGCGAAACACCACGATTCCTGCACGACGAAGCGAGATTTTCTCAACCGCAAGCGACAACCAACCTGCTGTTGAAATCCACGTCTTGCAAGGTGAGCGTGAATTTGCCAAAGACAACGTTACACTTGGTCAATTCCACTTGACGGACATTCCTCCAGCTCCACGTGGTGTTCCACAAGTCGAGGTGACCTTCGACATCGATGCAAACGGTATTGTTAACGTCAGTGCCAAAGACATGGGGACGGGCAAGGAACAATCCATCAAGATCGAATCCCAAACCTCGCTCTCTGAAGATGAAATCCAAGCAAAGATTGCTGAAGCAGAATCCTTTGCGGAAGAGGACAAGCGACGAAAGGCGAAGATTGAGTTGCGAAACATGGCCGATCAGATCGTCTACCAAACTCGACGAACACTCGACGAGAATGAGGACAAACTCGATGCCTCCGATCTTGAACCCGTTCGAGAGAAACTCACCGAACTTGAGGCGCTCGTCCAAGATGCTGATGGAAAGCCAATCGATGACGAAGCCATGGATGAGGCTGCAATTCAAGCCAAAGTCAAGGAAGTTGAAGAGTCGATGCACGCCATTTCGTCCAAGTTGTATGAAGCAGCTGCCGCTGAGATGGCAGAAGCAGAAAACAACGAGGGTGATGGTGCAATCAATGTTGATGGCGATGACGTCGTTGATGCTGATTTCGAAGTCGTCGATGAAGAAGACTGAACATCGCACTTATGTGTAGGTCTCCGTTGGTGCGACCATGAGCGATGTTCCGATCCTTGAGGAAACGGACCGTACAACAGGACGGGATGCACTTCGCAAGAACATACAGGCTGCTGTGGCTCTTGCAGGGGCTGTTCGCTCAACGCTTGGACCAAAGGGTCTCGACAAATTGCTCGTCGATGATGAAGGACGAAGCATGGTCACGAACGATGGCATCACTGTTCTCGAATCTGCAAAGGTAGAGCACCCGATTGCACACATGCTCATCGCCGCAAGCGCTGCCCAGGATCAATCCGTTCGCGATGGAACAACATCCACTGTTCTTCTCGCTGCTGAATGGCTGCAAAACGCTTGGCACTTGGTTGTACAAGGCGTCCATCCTGCAACGATAGCCCGAGGCTATCGCATGGCTGAAGCGTATTGCAAGGAACAACTGGATTCGCTCTCCTTTGAAGCCTCAAAGGACGAGATTCTTTCTGCAACCATGACTTCTCTTGCCGGTAAACTCCATCAAAAAATGCAATCAACGATTGCTGCATGTGCTGTTGAAGCAGCCGATGCGATTGCGATGACATCAAACGGAAAGGTAGTTGCTGATCCGACGCGTGTTAAAGTCATCACACGACGTGGTCCAGCAATCGAAGAATCGAAACTCATTACGGGTCTTGCTCTTTCAAAGAAACGAGCCCATGTCGAAATGCCTTCATCGCTCGGTGCTGGTTCGATTCTCTTGGTCGATGGAGGGCTTGAACTTCGTTCACTGTCAACCGATGTTCAACTCAACGTTACGTCGACAAACGTGCTGCAATCTTTCCGTGATGCTGAGCAGCAACGCTTGCTTGAGCAAGTGAAGATGCTGGTTGACCTTGATGTGACTCTTCTTGCCTGTCGAGAAGGGATTGATGATAGCATGCACGCACATCTTGCTAAGGTTGGAATCAAAGCCTTCCGCCGTGTTGCAAAGAGTGATTTGGAACTTCTCGCAAGAGGATGTGGAGCACGCCTTGTTCCTTCGATTCATCAGGCCAAACAGGTCGATGTTGGTGTCTTCATTTCCAGTCAGTGTGAACGATGGGGAGATGTGGATCACTGGATTCTCGAAACCGATGAGGGTGGTGCAACATTTGTCGCCACGGGAAGTACAGATACCGTTGTTGGTGAGGTTGAACGGTGCTTTGCAGATGCCCTCGGAGTTGCTTGCCGTTTGAAGGAGTATCCAAAATTGATCCCTGGCGGAGGTGCGACCTACATCGCATTGGCGCGACGGTTGCGTCGATATGCTGAGACGGTACCTGGGCGAGAACAACTCGCCATCGAAGCCTTTGCGGATGGGCTTGAAACCATTCCTCGTGTACTTGCAGAAAATGCTGGTATGGATTCCATCGATACACTTCTGCAAATCGTTTCCATTCAAACACAAGACGATGATGATTGCATCGGTTTGAACGTCATCACGCGTCAACCTGAGAACATGAGAACATCCAACATCGTTGAACCTTCTCGAGTCCTTGAACAAGCTATATCTGGGGCAAGTGAAGCTACAATCGCTGTTCTTCGTATCGACGATGTCCTTTGGGCAAAGCAAGAAATTAGCGTCCCTGATGATGTTCAAGCCTCGCTTGACGGAACTGCACCCGACCGTCGATAAGTCAAATCAATTGGGTTTAATCAAGAACCAGCATATAAATATGCAAAAATTACCGGATTGGCATGGTCAATGTCGGTATTGATGATGTTGCGATTCATTTTCCACGCTTGTACATGGACATGCGTGACTTCGCTGAAATGCGTGGTGCGGACTATGGAAAATTGAACAAGGGTCTGGGTTTGAAAGCGATGGCCATTCCAGATGTCCACGAAGATACGGCAACAATGGGAGCCATGGCTGTCATGCGACTTATCGACCGAAACGGTATCGATCCAAGAGACATTGGTCGAATGTATCTTGGAACTGAGTCGGCTCTTGATGGAGCAAAACCAACTGCAACATACATTCTTGATATGCTGACGCAACGCTATCAAGATCGTTTTGGCGAGGATTGTTTCCGAAACTGCGATGTTGTTGACATGACCTTTGCCTGTATTGGAGCCGTGGATGCACTGCATACCACACTTGATTGGGCAGCAAGGTCAAGCGAAGAGGATGACCGAATAGGCATTGTTATCTTCTCTGACAATGCAAAATATGACCTTGAATCCAGTGGAGAATACACCCAAGGGGCAGGCGGAGGGGCTCTGTTGATTCGCCAGAACCCTCGACTTCTCGAAATACCAGATTGTTGGGGCGTCTCGACAACACCTGTGCATGATTTCTTCAAACCTCGACGAAACGTTAGCATTCGTTCAGTCATTTCCAACGTTATGACGCTTGCACAGGAAGCTGGTCAATCGGTCAAGAAGGGAATCGTTGAACGAATGGTCAAGCATCTTCCTGAGTCAACCGTTCGAAGGCTCGGCATATTTGCCCATGGGGAAGAATCCGTCAGCGTCCATCGAGATGAGCCGGTGTTTGACGGACAATTCTCAAACCGATGTTACCAACAAGCGGTTCGACAAGCGTTCCATAATTTCAGTCAGCGTGCGATTAAACAAAAGCGATGGGATCCTGAACTTGATACACAATTCACTGAACAGTGGTCTCGTATTATCATGCATCTCCCTTATGCTTTCCAAGCAAAGAGAATGTTCCCTGACGTCTTCCGTCACGATCGTATGAATACGCCGATGTGGCCAGGTATCATCGATCAAATTGGCGAACAACCTGCAAAGCCCGAATCTGACGACGCTGAGGCAATTATGGCGTGGGAAAAAGAGATGGATGGGTATCGTCGAGCCATTTCAAAGACGCCCGAGTATATGGATTTCCACAAGGAATGCATTGAGAAGGGTCAGCGCGCTTCAAGCCTCATTGGGAATCAATACACCGGTTCAATTTTCTTGGCGCTTATGTCAACGTTTGAATCCGATTTGGAGGACAACTCAAAACTTGAGGGTGAACTGTTCGGACTGTGTGGTTATGGCTCAGGTGCCAAGGCCAAGGTGTTCGAAGGCAAAGTCGCTCCGCGATGGCGTGAAGTCGTTGCCCGGTGGCAGTTGTTTGAACGACTTGCTGGGCGTGTTGCCATCGACCAAATTACCTACGAGAATCTCCATAAGGGCTTGCAAGAAGAGAGTGTCGTCTCACCACGAGGCGAGTTCGCTCTGGTCGAAATTGGCGAAGATGGAGCCAATGAAGGTGCTCGAACCTACAAGTGGATCTCTCAATGAGTTGACGGCTTAGAACGATATTATTGATCCGCTGAAAGTCCCTCAAGCATAGCTTTGACCATAGCATCAAGATCGAATGTAGGCGTCCAGTTCCATTCTTCCTTTGCGACCGAACCATCGATTGAATCCGGCCATGAGTCGGCATAATTCTGACGAACATCTGGAGTAAAATCGCACGTGAAACCATCTACTTCGCTTGCAATTGCGTTGGCTAATTCCTCTGCAGTAAACGAGAAACAGTCAATGTTGTAACCCGCTCTCGAATCACCAAGGTTCTCACTGGGTTCATCCATCAACATCAGTGTCGCTCGAATCGCATCGTCCATGTAGAGCATGGGCAATCGAGTATCCGGTCGAACAAAACAATCGTAGTGTCCGTCAGTGAGTGCAGCATCGAAAATTTCGACAGCATAATCCGTCGTACCTCCACCAGCAGGTGCTTTGTACGAAATTAAGCCTGGATAACGGATACCACGTATGTCAAGCCCGTACTTCTCTGCGTACTCTTTTGCAAGTTGTTCACCCTCTACTTTTGTCTCGCCATACACGGTCGTGGGGTTGAGATCAGTAATTTGTGGTGCATGCTTTGGGGCATCGGGGCCGAAGACGGCAATCGATGAAGGAGTAAAGACGCGCATCGAACACACTCTCGCTGCTTCAAACACAGAAATTGTACCACCGACGTTGACCTTCCGACACAGTTCTGGGTTCTTTTCACCCGTCGCAGAAAGCAGTGCTGCTAAGTGATAAACGGTGCTAACACCCTCATCCTTGCAGACCTTGATGATTGAATCCGTGTCAAGTACATCGAGCGTCAGATAAGGGCCTTCATTCAGGTCAACTTGGTCGGCTGGCCGAAGGTCAGAAGCGATGACAGATGATGCCCCGTGCTGCTTTCGCAATGCTTCAACCAGTTCAGTTCCGATTTGGCCGAGGGCTCCAGTGACCAGTATTTTGTTGCTGGAACCCCTCGGCATAAACCGTCCTAATTCTGACGATACTTGAACGTAGAGATGAACGAGACTCGAATCTCATAGCCAATATTGATATGGTATGCGCGACGGCTTGAAATCCCGTTGATAGGTTTGAGGTACGTAATTGTCAGCGGGGGCGTGCTCAGTGGACTGGGCAAAGGTGTTACAGCAAGTAGCATCGGCGTTCTCCTCAAGAGTGCCGGACTCCGTGTTACATCGATTAAAATTGACCCCTATCTCAACAGCGATGCAGGGACGATGAGTCCGTTCGAACACGGTGAAGTCTTCGTTCTCGATGATGGTGGCGAAGTCGATCTCGATCTCGGAAATTACGAACGATTCCTTGACCTCAATCTTGCTCGAGAGAACAACCTCACCACTGGAAAAGTCTATTCTAAGGTCCTTGAAGCTGAGCGTCGTGGCGATTACCTCGGAAAAACTGTCCAAGTTATTCCGCACATTACCGATGCTGTTCAAGATTGGATTATCGATGTTGCACAACGATCCGCTGATGGAAGTGAAGAGACGCCTGATGTGTGCATCATCGAACTTGGCGGTACAGTTGGCGATATCGAAAGCGCCCCTTACTTGGAAGCGCTTCGTCAATTCCAATTTCGTGTTGGCAGAGAGAATGTCACCTTCGTCCACGTATCGCTTGTGCCTGTCATGGGTCCTGTTGGTGAACAAAAAACAAAGCCAACACAACATACTGTCAAGGAACTGATGGGACTTGGGATTACGCCTGATGTCCTTGTTTGTCGTTCAAGCAAACCATTGAACGAGGAAACCCGTGAGAAACTCTCAGCCTTCTGCCATGTTCGCCCAGAGGCTGTGTTTTCCACACATGATGTTCCGAACATCTACCACGTCCCGTTGATGCTTGAAGAACAAGGATTCTGTAACATCCTCAACATCGATTGCGACAAAACAGGCCTCCTTGATGAATGGCGAGCCATGGCTCATCGTCTCGATGAACTCACAGAAGAAGTCAACATTGCCATGGTCGGGAAGTACACCGACCTCTCCGATGCCTATCTCTCCGTTATCAAGTCCTTGCAGCATGCAGCCCTTGCTGTTGAACGTAAACTCAACATCGATTGGATCGAAGCAAGTGATCTTGAGGATTCGAACAACTCTGAGGCATGGGAATTGCTTCGTCATGCTGACGGTATCCTGGTTCCGGGTGGCTTTGGTGACCGAGGCATCGAAGGTAAGATTCTTGCAGCACAATATGCCCGGGAAAACAACGTACCTTACCTCGGTATTTGTCTTGGATTACAAGTCGCAACAATCGAATTTTGTCGAAATGTACTCGGGATTAAAAATGCGACATCAACCGAGTTCGATGCAGATGCTGCCAACCCTGCAGTCATCTTCATGCCAGAAATTTCAAAGACGCATCTCGGTGGAACGATGCGCCTTGGTTCCCGACCTACCATTTTCCAAGTTGATGACTGCGTCACAAAGCGGCTTTATGGAGGTCATGACGCAGTCCACGAACGTCACCGACATCGCTACGAAATCAATCCTGATCTCGTCGAGAAAATCGAAGCTGCTGGTTTGAAATTCGTTGGAAAAGACGACAGTGGACAGCGTTGTGAAATCTTCGAGCTTGACGGACATCCATACTACGTCGGTGTTCAGTATCACCCAGAATTCAAGTCTCGACCGAGTCGTCCAAGCCCACCATTCCTTGGTTTGCTTCTCGCTTCAAGTGGCCAACCATTGCCTTAAGATTCCAGCACTCGAATCACTCGAGTTGTTCGATAACCTTGGAGCATTTTCACGAACCGGCGTTGTTGGAATTCCTCATCCAAAGCAACATCTCCTGTATCGATTCGTACGCTTGAAAGTCCCAACAACTTCGAAGGTGTTGCAACACCAAGAATGGAATCCAAACCGATGGCACGGAGGACATCGGGGGAGAGTTGGAGGTTGCCTCGGCCAATCAAGAAGCCTTGTCCACCCATTGGTGAAAGGAGGAGCAATCGTGGACCATCGTAGGATGTAAGATGTTCAAGCAGTGCTGCCTCGTTCAAATCGGCATAGACCGTTCCTTTGTGTTGGATGTCAATTCCCAAGAGTGTTAATTCGACATTGAGGTGTTCGCCCATCCTTCGTAAGGTGCCTCCACTACCCCAGATAACCATCAATTCGGAGTCGTTTTCGATGAGGTTACCAATATGATTTGCAAGTCCTTCAATGGTCTCGGCTTCACTTGCTCGTTCAACCTGTTCCTTTGCCCCTTGCATGAATCGTGGGCTGGAGGGAGTCCATGCTTCACCATACATCCGAACCTTCCATTCACCACGTTGGTAAATCTCCTCATCCAAATCCATCACTTCGGTGATTGCAACCATCAAATCACCTTGGAGAAATGCGAGAAGAACCTCTGCAGCCGCATTGGGCGTGGTCGCAAAACAGCCTGAGTGCATTTTGACACCTGCAGGAACGCCGATCAACGGTGTTTCATGGCCGTTGAGGGCATTCACAATATCTCGTGTTGTTCCATCACCACCTGCGTAGAGAATCGCATCCACGTTCGCTGTAACCAAATCCAAAACAAGTGCAGCCGTATCGTCCGCCGTGGACTCAGTGGGCGAAGGTTGTCGTTGTTCATAATCGACACCATCAAGCCAATCTCCGCCCATTCGACCCGTCCAAGCAACAAACGTAGGGTTGACGCCCATCCGGTTCAAATTCGATTGTTGTAGGTCAAGAAATTTCGAAATGCATTGTTGCATGCGTGGGCCGGAACGATCGACTGCGCCGGCTTCACGTGCTTCTTTCGCACGCCCATCGCTTCCTTTGAATCCCAATCGTCCACCCAAACCAGCATCGGGATTGACGACGACGCCGATTCGCATAGTACAACCTCCGTTCTGTTTGTTTTCAATCATTGCTCTTACCCATATCGAATCATTTGACCGATGTTTTGATGGGGTTTCTGATGATGGAGTTTCATGGTCAAACGTTCCGAACCTGATGAGATTGCTCTCGATGAAATTATGAAAAAGAGCATGAAAGAAATGGGAAAGGGAGAGGTTCCACCCCAAGAAATCGTCGAAGAACCGACAACAGAACCGTCACAGAATGAGGACGTAAAGCCTCAATTTGGATTCAAACTTGGAGAGGTAAAGACGCCTGAATCGTTCATTGTTACAACTCAAGAAAAGGAGCCCGAAAAGGACGTAAAGAAGCAGGTGATTCTCGACAAGCCGAGTCAGAGTTTAGATGATGACATCATCGTTGAATGGTGATTTCAAGCGTCGCATTGATGAAGAGGACAGTCAAGGGCAAGTCAAGAGGCGTGCGCATGTCGATGGTCAACGTTACCCTTCCTGATGGAACTGTCAACGAATATGCAGCAGGTGTTACCGCTGGTGAAGTCGTTCTTGATGCCCTTGGGAAGAAGCATGGATGCCTTGCTGCTCGCATCAACGATGTTGGACGAGATCTGTCCACACCCTTGACCAACGATTGCAGCGTTGAAGGAATTCTCGCTGAAAGCGATGAGGGCATTCACATTCTACGCCATAGTGCTGCACACTTGCTTGCACAAGCGGTTATGGAACTCTATCCTGATGCGAAACCAACCATCGGCCCAGCCATTGACCGTGGCTTCTACTACGATTTTGCAATGGAACCCATCGGTGAAGGCGACCTCAAACCCATCGAAAAAAAGATGCATGAAATCGCCCGACGTAATCTCAAGGTTGAACGCGTAGAACTCGACGACCAAGAGCTCCGAGAACACTTCACATCCAATCCCTACAAGATTGAAATCATTGATGATAAGTTGGAAGATGGTGATGGTTCGACGATTTACAAGCAAGGTGAATGGTATGACCTTTGCTTGGGACCACACGTTCCGAGCACGGCGAAACTGATGTTCAGTCGTCTCACGTCGGTATCGTCTGCATATTGGCGAGGCGATCAATCCCGTGAACAACTTGTTCGAATCTATGGTATTGTCGAACCGACCAAAGAAGCGTTGAAGGAAACACTGCATCGAATGGAACAAGCGAAACTACGCGACCATCGAAAACTTGGCAAGGATTTGCAACTGTTCCATGTTGACGAAGAAGTTGGCCAGGGTCTCATCCTCTGGACACCTCGTGGAGCTATTGTTCGACAACAATTGCAAGATTTCATATCGCATCATCTGCGCCGACAGGGCTACGATCAAGTCTTTACCCCACACATTGGGAAACTGGAATTGTACCGTACCTCCGGGCATTTCCCCTACTATCAGGACAGTCAGTATCCGCCACTTGTTGAGCGGGATTTGATGAAGAAACTGGCCGATGAAGGCTGTTCATGTTCCGAATTGTCCAATCTGATGAGTACAGGTGACATCGAGGGTTACATGCTCAAACCGATGAACTGCCCTCACCACGTCAAGATTTACGCCTCACAGGCTCGTTCCTATCGTGATCTTCCACTACGTCTCGCTGAATTTGGAACCGTTTATCGATGGGAACAATCCGGTGAAATATCGGGGATGACTCGTGTCCGTGGATTCACCCAGGACGATGCTCACCTCTTCGTAACAGAAGACCAAATCGCTGACGAGGTCAGGGGGTGCATCGAACTTGTTCAGACCATTTTCAATGTCTTAGGCATGCATGACTATCGCGTTCGAGTTGGCTTGCGTGACCCGAACAGCGACAAATATGTTGGCGAATCCGACCGATGGGATCGAGCCGAAGAAGCATGTCGCTCTGCCGCAGCCAAACTTGGTGTCAACTGGTCTGAAGAGGAAGGTGAAGCAGCCTTTTATGGACCGAAAATTGATTTCGTGGTCAAGGACGTCATCGGTCGAGAGTGGCAACTTGGAACCGTACAAGTGGATTACAATCTCCCTGAACGATTCGATTTGTGGTACAAGGGAAGCGATGGGGAAAACCATCGCCCAGTGATGATTCACCGAGCGCCGTTTGGTTCTATGGAACGTTTCTGTGGCGTACTTATCGAGCATTTTGCCGGTAAATTCCCGACGTGGTTGTCACCAACACAAGTCCACATTCTCACGATTTCTGAAAAGCACAAGGAATATGCTTCCAAGGTCGCACAGAAATTGAAGGATTGCGGTGTACGGGTCAAAATCGATGATGGAGACGACACGATTGGTAAGAAAATTCGAACCCACCGCAAGATGCGCCCTGCTTATCTGATGATCCTCGGTGATGGTGAGATGAACAACAACTGTGTGTCCTTGCGCTCAAGAACAGGTGATCAAATCGCTGACATCCCTCTCGACCAATTTATTGACGATCTCAATCGAGAAATTGACAACAAAGTGGCAGAGCCTGGTCTTGTTCCAAAGAGTGAGGAAAACTAGACCATCAATTCCATTGATTCGCATTCCATAAAAGGAAGCAACGTGTGGGATTTCTATGACTGGACCGGTGATTGTTGAGGGGTTTGCCTCCATCGCCGTCGTTCCATTGATTTTAGCAGGTATCATCGCACTGCTGTTTTGGCGTACTGTCGTCCCACGACAATTACGCGGTTTGCAGGTTGCGTTTGAGACGGGACCAATGCGATACGAAGTGCATACTGTGACTGAATCCTTCGGTGAAGCTCGTGATTTGCTTCGCTCTCGCGGGATGCGTTTCGGTGTTGCAACCTACCTGTTTGCATTGACTGGAGCCTTGTTGCTGTTCTTTGAGTACATCCTCTACGCACAGGAATTGAGTATTGGTTTCCATGCACCGAATATTTCCCTAGCCTTGATTCTCATTATTCTGCCAGCAGTGATTTCATCCGGTTCATCCCTTGGTGCCCAAATCATCAAACCGATTGGTCATGGAAAAGCGAAATTGCAAGAGTCAAGTGGTGCACGGAACACTGCGTACATTGCTCTGACCATGTTTTGGTTTATTGGCGTCGGTTTGTTTTATTCGCTTCTTGGATCATGGGGCGTTTCCTTTACTCATCGATTGAGCGGTTCGTTGTTGCTAGCCTTTTCACCCTCGATTGTTGCGTACGGGCGCGTCATGGGAACCTCATGGCAAGCACTGCGTCAGTCCTCAGCACAAATCGCTCAAGGCAATCCTTCTCCGTTCCACAATCATTCACCGAATGCTCGACAGCAAGTGATTGCACGAATTGTTCATCTCAACACGTTGGCCATGCCCGTTGTTGCCATCAACACCTTACTCTCATTGATCGCCATCATTGTAGCGCCTGAATTGTTCACACATTCTGACCGAGTTATCGACCTGCCAGAATACCGTGAACAAGCAACCATTATGGAAGAAGGTGGAATTCTTGGATTCTTCCTTATCGAGTTGTTTTCCAACATTCCTGACCCCGGTTTACGCGTTCCACTGGTCACATCGATTCTGTTGTTCCTTCTTCTCAACGTTGCTTTGGTCGGTTTCCTATTCGTTTACGAAGTTGCTCGAATTCTCTTCCTCGACGTACAAGATGTATCCGGACGGGGAGGTATTCGTCTCGCAGATAGCCGTTTGTTGCGAGCAGAGCGTAGCCAACAGGCCAAAGTTCTGAATTTCTGTTTCACAGGATTTGCTGGACAATCGATGCTTCTCCTTGCCCTTGCGATGATCACATTCTGGGATTCTAGCTTCCTGCCACAAGGAACCTCTTGCGGTGATTGGGAAGGTACACTTTGCACGTATGTCGAGAAAGATGCAATGGAAGAGTTGACCTGGATGCTGGCTTCTGGTGGACAAATTTGTTTCCTTCTCATCTGGTTAACGTCGCTTCAGGTTGGTTCAAAACTCGATGACATCACCTTCGATGCAAGCATCAGTGAGCAGCGTCAAATGCTCACACAGATGGAGGACATGATTTACCTCAAACAGCGTCCGTTTACAGAACTCATTGCAAAGGACAAGTGGACTCGAGCAATCGAGCACTATGATGAAATTTTGAATCCAACAGAATCTTCAACTCAGGGCTTGGATTTGCTTCGACAAACCGGAGCAAAGATGCAATTGTTTGCTGGCTTAAATCGGTGGGAAGAGGCTGAAGAGAACGCGGTTTCCTTGCTCGCACTTCAGACCGGAAGAGATGCACAAGTTGCTCGCCTTATCCTTGCTGCTGCAAGCCTTTGTCAACGTGATCTACCCGAGGCTGCACCTCGACTTGCCTTGCTGAACAAGAGCGATATCGAGGCTGCACGATTGCAATGGTTTGCTGCTGTTCTCGATTCGAAACGTGATATTCCAAGCGCCTCACAACCGGTGTTGAGTATCGATCCATTGATGCGGCGAAACATCGACCTGCTCACTCGAACGGCTGAGGGCAATCCAAGAGGGAACAGAACCTATCGAAACAAGCCTGCTGACCGTCTGATGTTGTTGGGTGATTGTGCCCGTATGCGGTTGGAAGATCGTAGCGAAGAAGCACTCTCAATGCTTGAATCGTTCATGAAAAAACACGAAGAAGATGCGGACTTATCAACAACGAAATGGAGTCACGGACGAGTTGTTGTTGCATTGTTGCACCTCGATGCTGGCCGACCAAACACTGCTGTACGCATAGCGCGCGAATTGCGCGTGAGTGAACCTCGCCATCCACACGTTCGTTCTTTGGTTCGAATTCTCAACGAGTTGGGGCTTCTCGATGCAATGGCAACTGAGCAAACGAAGATGACAATGCTCATTGATTCAGCGGGTGATTGGATGCGAGAATGGCCAATCCTCCATACCGTAACTGTTCATCCTCGACTCGGTTCAACTACTGCACGAAAGCATGCAGGTCGAGCGAATGCATGGATTGTCCATTCAAAAGACCAATCCGTTTCAAGATTCTACATGAAGGCAAACCTGTGGAAGAAGATACCATACAATGGTGAACAAAAGGCTCCGCACGGAATTTATCTCCACCTGTATGGTATCATCACGACCATTGCGGGTATGCCTGTTGACCTCGGCCTTCCAAGTGGCATCAACATTGACGATCTCATTCAAAGGCAATTGATTTGATTAGACTCGCCTTCGTAATCGTTCCATTGAAGCATCAGCGTTCCCAAGTTGTTCCAAGGCGGCTTCAACCTTGCCACCACTCAATCGTTCTTCAGCAAGGGCGATGGCAGCCTCAGTTTGCTTCATGTCATCATCAGTGACGGGGATACTGGAAGCATTGCATTGATTTCTCAATACAGACCACTCTTGACGAACGAAGTCGAGCAAGGTTTGGGCTTCACTCTGCTCATTACCAAGCGCATCAAGGTCAATCGTCAGTCGCTCAAGCAATGTTGCAGCATGACTCCATTGACGATCATCGGCTGCAGATTGAACTTGCTTGAATCGATTTGACCATGCTTCTTCATCATCAAAGCTCTCGAAACGTTCGGTAATTTTCTTGCGTTGTCGAAGAGCGCGACGAACGGTCTCCATGGCTTCACGTTCGATTTGTATGACACGGATGACACCTTCTGCTAGACCAATGGCTTGACCTGTATCGCCTGCTTCCAAGGCGGATTCAGCCTGGTCAAGACGTCGTTCGAGGTCTGAAGTGTCAAATCCATCAGCAGCCTTGAGCGCCTTTGCTGCATCACCAAGAACTTCAACAGCACGCTCTTTGGCGTCACCATCGGCTTGGAGTTGAATTGGAATCACACAGGCCAACTCAAAGGCTTTCTTTGGTGCTTCACGATCAAGTTGCTTTTTCGCATCGCGAATAATTTGTCGCAAATTGTCAATGGTTGCTCCAGATTGACCAGTGAGGAGTTCTTCCGCCGTCCGAATCGCTTCCTCTGCTTGCTCCCACCACGTCACGATCTCTTGTGCTCTACGCTTGGCTTGTCGGAACAAACCCTCGGCTTCGCGCAAGGATCCAAGGTTGACTTCCCGCTCACCCATTTCGTAGGATTTACGAGGTCGCGTGGCCAATGGAGCCAGTTGTTCAGCATGCTGGATGACGAGCAATGCTTCACTGCGTACAACATCGACATCGGTTGCAAGAGAGAGGGAGCGCTCAATGTCTTCACTTGCTTCAAGAAGAAGTCGCATTCCAAAGACTGGATCGATGTGTCCTTCCTCCTTGGCCGTCATGACAAGGCTACTGGCTTGATCAACGGCTGCACCTTCCGAGCGGAGAACGAGCAGACGGTTCTCGATGGAATCCAATTCTTGACGGAACGCTTTCCGCTCTTCCCGCATATCGTCTCCAATGAACCAAAGATAGCCCACATGCCCAAGAACAAACACGCTCAAGAGAGGGTGTGCCCAGTCTACTGGTTCGACAATCCAGGTTTCACCTGCACGATCACCAACGAGCATACCAAGAACGGTGAGTGCCCCGATGCTGGTCATCATGGCTCGGAAGCGCATCACATCGATTCCACCGCGTAATGTGTTCGCTGAGGATTGATACATAGCCAGACCCAATCCAGCAAAGAGTGCTGCAGCAAGAATATCGGTTGTGTTCGTTGAATAGGCGCGCAATGCAAACATCAGCAAAACAGGCCACACGACGCTCGAAGCTGCGCCAATACGTGTCCTTGCACGAGGGTCGTCCAAAATCAAATCTTGGATGACAATGCCCCAGAATAGAACAAGTACAGGCATACCGAGGCCGGTGAGTAAACTTGCATCGCCAACGAAAGCATCTTTCAGGACAGGCCAAGCCAACCAGATGGCTCCACTCAAGCAAAACAGGGCACAGATGGTACTCAATCGCTCGATTCTTTGGATGCGGAGCAAGCGTTCAGCCTTAATCGCTTCATCAACATCGCCCCAGAGCATGATTATAGCAGGCGTGGTTTCGATGAAGAAACCACCGACTGTTTGCATACTGCTTGGCAACAATGTTCAAGGGTGTGCTTGGATGGTTGGAGAAGAAGGGGACATCCTATGAAAGGACTCATCACGATGGACGATTTGACCAACAACGACATACACAGCATTCTTGCTGATGCTGAGCGACTTTTGCCCGTCGCACGTGGTGAAATATATCTCCCATTGTTGCAGGGCAAGATTCTCGGAAACCTGTTCTTTGAACCAAGCACTCGCACTCGTATGTCCTTTGAGACAGCGATGAAGCGTCTTGGAGGCGATGTTGTCAACCTCGGAGATGTCAAAACGTCCTCTGTTGTCAAGGGAGAAACGTTGTTCGATACCATCCAAATGGTCGACGGTTATACTGACATTATCGCCATGCGCCACCCTCGGCAAGGAGCTGCACGTTATGCCCAGGATGCTGCACGTGTCCCCATTCTCAACGGAGGCGACGGAGCAGGCCATCACCCAACACAAACCATGCTCGATCTGTTCACCATCCAACAATCGCATGGTACGCTCGAGGGGCTGACTGTGATTCTTGCAGGTGACTTGCGTTACGGCCGTACCGTCCACAGCCTTTCTCATGCCTTGGTTCGATTTGGTTGCCGACTGATTTTTGCCTCCCCGGATCTCCTGAGAATGCCTGCTGAAATCGTTGAAGATCTTCGTGAGCACGGTGCTGATGTGACCGAAACTGAAGACCTGCTTGGGAACATCAACCAAGCAGACGTTGTTTACATGACACGTATCCAAAAGGAACGATTTGCTGATGAAGATGAGTATGCCAAGGTCGCTGGTGCTTACAAATTGCATGCACGCGACCTTGCCAATGCGAAATCAGAGATGGTCATCCTGCACCCATTACCACGTGTTGATGAAATCCACCCCAGTGTTGATTCAACACGACACGCACGTTACTTTGAGCAGGCTTTCAACGGCGTTGTTGCTCGAATGGCTTTGCTTTGCAGATTGTTGAACATCGAAGTTCCTGCGAATATCAGCGGAGGTGATGTCTGATGGCTGACGAACACAACATGCGACGAGTTACTGCAATCAAGAATGGAACGGTCATCGATCACATTCCGTCAGGACAGGCGCTTAAAGTGCTTGAATTGCTCAATTTATCGAGTGATACATCCGTTCCAGTCTCATTGGTCATGAACGTTCCATCAAAGAAGATGGGTGCGAAGGATATCATCAAAGTCGAAGACCGTGAATTGACGCAATCCGAACTCGATCGTCTAGCATTGGTTGCTCCTGAATCAAGCATTGCCATCATTCGAGCCTATTCAGTCGCAGAGAAACTGAATGTCAACCTTGGCGAAGAAGTACGAAACGTGGTACGGTGTACTTTCTCAAACTGCATCACGCAGAATTCAAGGGAACCGCTTCCACATCGATTGAAAGTCACCAAAACGGATCCACTCACGCTTCGATGTCACTACTGTCAACGTCCACAAGATTTGGACGAACTGATTCACAACCTACTCTAGGTCAACGTCGAGAAGATCTCGCATATCACATGCTTTGCATGTTGCACCCGACGTTGGTGAGCCGCAACGTTCGCATTTTGTAGGGTGCGAATGTATGGATGGCGTACCCTCTCTGGCAACGTGCTTGATGTTGTCCGACATACGAACCAAACTATGCCTTGTACCAGGAACATCTTGCTCGAGTTGAGCAACGATATCTCTGTAACGCCAACGTAGTGCGCCCTGAGCGTAAGGGCACTCCTCGTGGTGAAGAGGCAATTCTTTGTGCATAGCAAGAAGATGAATTTCTTGTTCAGGAATCCATCGTAACGGAACAATCCTCGGCGGTAAGCCGTCCACCGGCGCATCGGTATGAGGAGCAAGTCGTAACGTTCGATCGATATCTCCATTGGTCATGTTCATGAGGACTGTTTGAGCCATATCATCGAGATTATGCCCAAGTGCAACCACATCCGCTCCAACTTGTCGTGCCAATGCATTGATGCCTTGACGACGAAATACACCACAATATGAGCAAGGCATCATCGAAACACCTTCATTCGATTCAGAAATGATTGGTAAACGTTTCACAACCTCATCCATTTGATGAAAATCGAGGTTTACATAGCCTGTCGAAATAAATTCTACACCGAGCGTTTCACACAAATCGATCGCACACTGCATCGAGGGTGGCCGATAACCGTCAATGCCTTCATCAACACATCCAGCAACAATTCGAACATCTCGACGCATGCCAATCAATTCAACAAGGAGTGTCAGCAGAACTGCAGAGTCTTTTCCACCCGAGATCGCCACAAAGACCGTTGTTGGTTTCGATTTGTCGAGATGAAGTTGTTTCCGCAACTCTTTGCCTACTTTCTTTCGAATCGATTTCTCAAGATGATAACCACACAGAATGCGTCCAGAGTACGCCTGTTCAACAACGGCGTCTTTTCCGCAGACGTCACAAGCAGGCGCTTGGAACGGAGTCTGGGATGCCTCGGCCATGAAGAATCCTCACATCACCTGCATTAAACGCCTCCGATTGGTGATTTCTTGAAAAAAAATTCCAATTGTAATTTTAAATTTTCAATTGATTTTTTTCACGATTTGAAGCACGATGTTTTCGATTCTGTGCGCGGATATGGCGTATGTTCTGTGCTTCCGCGAGCAGTGTTTTGAAAATTTGCAGTTGGAATTTTGAATTTCGTTGACAAATCCCCCTACGGGGGAAGAGTTTCGGCAAAGTTCTTGAATGGCACGTTGCTGTCAAAGGGTTTGGGCTAACATGCTGGACAAGTTGTTTCCTGAACTTTGCGGACTTGATGGCGTAAGTCACGTTCGCCTGGTCGATCGGTTTGGAACGGTTGTTCAAGCGACCAAGAAATGGCCGGAAAGTGTGGAAGAACAGCGTACTGAATGGGCAGATTGCTGCTTATTGGCTGAACAACTCAACCTCGGGTCATTGTTTGAAGTATGGATTGAAGGGCGAAGATTGAGCCTCATCGATCGATTCGACAGCGATTTGTTTGTCTATCTCTCTGGAAGAGATGGGAAAAAGGGCGTGTGGCGATACGAGCTCGAACGCTTGCGACAAGAATGGAATTTTAACCGAACCAAGGTGATATGATGTTTGACTTACCACATATTGAACGATTTGATGATGAAGTGAATGTTGCTGCTGGCACCATTCAACCCTTCGAACATGGGTTCATCACAACGTGGGTTGGCCGACGAAAAACACCGTTCGGCCATCGTTTGGTTCGTGCTGGACGAATTGTGGGGTGGATCTGTGAAGGTACGAGTGCTACCAAACTGCTTGGTGGAGCCGATGCACGAGCAGCGCTCGAAGAGGCCGAAAAGAATCAACATCGACTTGTTGCTTCAACCTGTTCGTTGCATGGCCTTGCAGAACTTGCCTCTCTCCTTCCAGAATCTTTTGAGTTCCAAGCAGATACACAGGGGCTCGGCGCAAGCAATTCACTGACAGACCGTCTCTTCGCCAGAAACATTTCCGCTGTTTTGCAAGCGCTTTCGGATTACGAGCACGTTCGAGGCGCCCTTGCTGCAGACCAAGGCATCCTCATCGATAGCATGGGCGACCTACCTGGGAAGGCTGAGGAATTGTCAGCCACCGCTGCTGCACTTTCCGAATCAATGAGTGTTCAGCAATCGAAACTCGGCGGTAGCAGCAACGGCTATGCGTCACTCAACATGGGTGATGCGTCCTTGCTCATCGCCTCCAGTAGCACGATAGTGTTGGCAATCTGGACAGAACTCGATGCCAATCATGCCAGCTTATTGACCGATGTTGCAGCCAAACTCGATGGTGAAATCGGCACCTATGCCGAAGGTGCTGCTACACTTCCCGATGGTTTCGTTCTTCGAGAAGGAAAGGGAGGTGCTGATGCGGTGATGTCCATGCTTTCTGCAGCACTTGAAGAGCGTGTTACTGGCCACCTCAAGGCGGGTGCAAGTGAAAAAGCAATATCGCTTGCACTGAACAATGGTCTTCCAGTTGCCATGGCTGCGAACGGCCAATCGTTCGAAGATGCAATGATGGGATTGACCGAAAGCAAGCGTGTCTTGAAATTGCATCGTCTTGCCTCTGGCACCATGGTTTCATCATCAACAGGCGATGTTTCTGAATTCTCGCTCAAACAATTCGTTGATTCCCTTTCAACCGTACGTACTCGCTCAGAGAAGCGTCGAGATTCAATGATGCATCGGCTGATGAGTATGTATGGCTTTGAGATTGGTCTCGATGAAGTTCGTGTCGTTCGATCAAAATTGAGCATTCACGTCGGTGGTCAAGAGGCTGCACAATCCTTGCCAACTGCAGCCCCTCTTGCAGGTGTTGATGCTGGATTACGTCGCCGCCTTGAGGAGTCCGAACGACGTGCTGATACGCTAATGCGTACCAATGCAGGTTTGACAAGTCAACTTCAAGAGGCTGAGAAAGAGCGTACTGAGGCATTGGTTCGTCTTGATTCGATTCAGCAATCGACCGGTGCCCAAAACGAAGTTATCCAAACCAAGAACGATGAATTGAATCGTGTTCAGGTCACTGTTTCTGAATCAAGGGCTCGAATGGAACAAGCAGAAGAGCGTGCAGATCGTTTACTTCGTCGCGTTGGTGAACTTGAACATCAACTCAGTGAACGTGCCTCCGAATTGGCCAAGGCTTTGGGCGATACGGAAAGCAGTGCAGCGCTTCGTGATGAACTTGAGACGCTTTCCAATAAGGAAGCAACCACACGAGCAGACTTGGAATCAAACGCTCAACAACTGGCTTCAATCCGTGAGCAAATCGAACTTGAAGAACGGCGCCTACGTTCGCTTGAAGAGCAGGTTACTGCCCTCCGAGATCGGCAAGCCAGTGCCCAATCAAAGAGCAATGTCTCCGAAGAAAAGATTCGTGCTGCTCAAGCACGATTAGACCAAATCGAAGCAGAAACACTCGCCAGTCGTCGTCGGGCAGAAGAAGAACGGCAACGCCTCGCTGAGGATGAAGCACGTCGCATGCAACTTCATTCTGAAATGCGTGAACTCATGGGTGAGCGAAAGGAACTGCTGACGGAACTTGGCAACCTCGGAGCACGCAGAGGTAATGCTGAGACTGAACTGTCAGGATTGATTGCACGTGCTGAAGCCTTAACTGACGCTCATGAGGAGGCTGTTGCTGATATTGCAGAGGCTGAGCGACTCCGAGCCCGACTGAATGAGGAACCGCTTGCTCAAGCCCTACTCAACGATGATGCAACGTTCCGTGGCCTTGGCCCTGTCCTTGACCGACTCGAACATGCCCGAACCTTGGGCTACTCCGTTGTTCTTCTTGACCGAGCGGTCGAGAGAGCCCTACAAGTTGTTCAGTCCACTGTTGATCACATCGCTGCGACACCACGTCACTTGCTGAGCAGTGAGGTCATGACGCTCCTCGAACGGCAAGTCCCGCAAACAGCTGGTGCCGTTCGAGGCCTAGCACGATGGTCTGTTCAACAGCGATTGGAGAATCAGCTCGGTGAAACTGTAGGCCATCTCATTCTTGATCTTGAAGGCATCCTCGAGGATTACGACCGTTCGATCACAATGCTTCGTCGAATGCGAAACGTTCTCGACCAACTTGGAAACCTTGGTGCGCCTCCTGAGGAAATTGAAGCATTGCGCATGAATTGCATGCGTCCTGAAGCATTACCGAGTGTTGCTGTAGAGACTCGACGATTGATTCGTGTTGCTCTCGATGATATCTATCTTGAAGCAGACCAGCGTGATGCTGGTGAAGCGATTGCACTTGAACAAACAGCTCAAGTTCTCGAAGAGTTGTTGACACAAATCGATGCATCTGGATTAACCAAGGGCGTTCCACGTGGAGCCATGTGGGATTTCCAACGAGATGGTTTCCTTCCATTCGAGCGTACAGCAATCCCCGTTGGTCAACGGACGCCAGTGATGGACGATATGATGGAGAACATCCAACCAACACTGGTTGTCGAAGAAAACGTGTCGCTTGATTCCGAACCAGCAGTCGTCGAACTGTCCGATGAATGGGTAGAAATGCCGGCTCCTGTTGATGCTGAACCTTCTGAAACGGTTGTTGAGGAAGAACGACTGACTCCGATTCAAGAAGACCGTGCCGACCTTGAGGCTGAGTTGGCTCGGCTTGATGCTGAGCGGCAACTTCGTACGCCCAAGGTCGAGGAACCGAAAGGCGATCCACGGCTCGATGCCTTGCACGATCAACTCTCGGAATTGGATTTCTGAGGTGGGGCTATGGTTGAAACACTTCTGCTACGCAACGAGTCAAAGGGTTCGTCTTATCCAGTGATGCTTGAGAAAGCAATCTTCATCGGTTCCATCCTTGGTTTCATTTTCATCAACCAAATTCTCTGGTCTTCCATTGATGTGGTTTGGTATCAATGGATTGCATCGGTTGGTTTGGCGTTAAGTATGCTTATTTTGAACGAAATCATTGGGCGATTCATCCAAATGATGCGTGCAAGGAAGTAATCAGAATTCATTTTCTTTGATCGGCTCAGGTTGTTTGTTGGTCATGGATTCAAGGAGACCCCAAACACGTTGCCATGGTACAAAGAAGCGCAGTAATGCAACCAAACTCAAAAACAGGAGTGCGGAGATCACCAGTCCATATGTCAATGAAAGCTCGATGGATTCTGAAACCTGTGCAGCCCACTGGCTTCCCGTTGATGTTCGAACGACCTCAAGCAAAACGCTGTGGAATCCGAGCGCAATCATAGTGACAAGCCCAGTGACTGTAAGGAATCCAGCGGTGTGACGCAGGTGACCGTTCAGGACATTGTCCATTTGTCGAACGTATTCTGGGTCTCTTTTGCATGATTCAGGAAGACGATAGGCGTACTCAAGGTACCGAATAACTCCAAAACCAGATTCTTGGAAGACCATGATGAGAACGGCGATTAAAATCAAAGAGAATTGTTCGGGGGTAACAAGGTCGAATCCGAAGATTCCAACGGTTGGATCGCTCACTTGAGATTCCAGTGAAATGAGATTTGAGCCCCAATCACCAAGTTGGTTTTTGATCAATGGGAAGGTCAAGATGGCATGGATACCGAGGAAGAGGAGCGTGAAACCAATTGCCCATCCAATCGAGCGACGAGAAAGCCCCCAAATTCCTCGAGTACCCATGATTACTGGAAGGAGATAGATGAAGAGAATGATCAACGAGAGAATCATCAAGAGTGGCCATTCCAGTGTTTTCAGTTCACTCTCGCTTGGTGCTCGGAGATCCCAGGAAAAGAGCATGGAAGGAATCCAAGTCAAAACGAGTCGTCCAATGAGGAGAACCATCAGGGTCACAATGAAACCGAGCTTAATTCGTTGCTGGACACGAGGCGATTGGAACGCCATCAATGCCATTGAACCTCCAAGACCCAATCCAAGGACGATTGGCACGTAGAAGCGTGCAAGACCTGTACGTCCTGAACCGATAAGCCAATCCCCAATTGGTACTTCACCAACGAGGGATTCCAATGAATCAAAGAGCATTGTATGATCGATGCTGTTGACGACATATGTCGATACGACTTCAAGATACATCCAAACAAGGGCGATTGTCGAAACAACTTGCAGTGTGATGATTTGCCATTGTTTCCTCAAGGCTTTGAGATGGAGGGTACGTGCACGACCTCCCATCAAGGATACATCGCTCTGTGGGTCGACTTCACCTGCCATCTAATATCCCCTCACTTGCATGATGGCCTGCGACAAATCCATGTCAGGCATCCAGTCGATCACTTGAGCCCCTGAACCTGCGAGGGTGGTCAATCGATTCTGTCGTTCGAGTTTGAGTACTTCATAGGACATTCGTGGAATTCGTGAAACAAGGCGTTCAAAGTCGATACTTGATGGTGAAAGGACGGTCACCTCATGTCCGCGTCCGACCAAATCTCGGACGGCTGCGGGGACGGTTCCATCACCTTCACATGAGGAGATGACGAAGACCGGGCTACCTCGACTGAATCGTCCACTCAGAGAGTTTGTTACGGCTTGGAGTGGCATGCTTCCTTCAGGTTTTACTCCAGCAAGTGAACTGAGGATCTTAAAATACTGCTTATCACCAGTATCTGGAGGAAGATAAGCAAGTCCATCGCCATAGATTCCGAGGGCTACACTGTCTCTTCGCTTCAGGAAAAAGGCAGCAAGGCTTGCAGCACTGACTGTCCCCATTTCCAATGGGTTCTTGAGAACGGTTCCGATTCGTGCAACGTCCCTTGAATCGAGAAGAATGTACAAGTCTGTAACGGCATCTCGACACTTCTCATTGACCATGAGATCTCCAGTTCGTGCAAATGCCTTCCAGTTGATGTTCTTGAATGGGTCACCTGGGACATATTCTCGGAGTGAGTAAAATTCTGAACCTTGACCTGGGGTTCGAAGTGTTGTTGCACCTGTGTACATCTTTGGAGTACGTGAACGCAAGAACGCCTCTTCGACCTCCTTAATTTGAGGGAAGATAACAATATCAGAATGGTGATCAACGTACATGTCTTCGACACCGAGATTGAATGTGTTGCGAACTCGAAGAGAGACTGGCCCAATTGAATAATGTCCACGCAGTGGACAGCGTAGGACGTAGCGGATTCGAGCGCTCTCACCCGGTCTGAGATTGAGACGCATCTGGTTCAAACCACTGCGCAGCTTCATTTCGTGAGGGATATTGTCGTAGACATCCAAAAGTTGGGTTCTGCGATTCGACCGATTGGTCACGAGGAGTTCAACGTACAAATCGTCACCCTTGTACAAGTTGTCAGCCGATAACGTACGTTGAACTTCGATATCACCATGGCCAGAAACCCACGAATTTACAACGATGAAGGTGATGAGGGTTAATCCAAGAATCATCATTTGATTGTTGGTGATCATCATTCCGATAAGAATGAGAGCAATACCTCCCGTGAAGGTGAAGGATGTTTTACGTGTCCACATAGCCTTCACCTTCGCCCCCATGCCTTGATTCGTTTGACCAAGGCAACCGATTGTTCAAGAGAGTATTTTCCTGGTTCAATGGCAAATTTTGCGAGAACCGGATCTTGGATGAGTCCGACCAACTCCTTTGCCGACATGGCGTGGAATTCTTCGACTGTGAGACCATTTTGATTACGGACTTTCGACAAGAAAACCTGCCGTATCTTCTCCGTTTTCGCGTAATACGTGTATCGATTCGCATCACCAAACCCGTAGTAAATGATGCTGAAGACATGTCGCCATGGCTCTGGGTCTCTCTTCTTGAGCAGAACGGCTTCAAATGTGATGAAGAGAACCACGAAGAGCGCTAACATTGCCAATCCTTCGCCTGTAAAATAGACCAAGAGGAAGTACACTGTGTTGTAGGAATCTGCTAATAGCGCATTCTGGGGATGTCGACTCTCATCGAAAATGACCATGGCGTTTTCCGCAGGTTGCCCCTCTTCGCCCTCGATTGTACTCATCAGCGATTCAGCAATAACGTCGAGTGCCCACTTGCGGTTATCGTTCGCTGGAATGAATTTGTCTGTCTTGCCATATTCGCCTGCGTTGAACCCTTCATAATCGTAAATGGCATTGATCAAAGCACTACCATCTGCAATGAAGAACACTCTGCCACCTTCATCTGGATCGCAATTGGTCGAAGCACAGGCTTCGATTGAGAGATTGAATTGACCCCATAAGTCGGGCGTTTCGCTTGTTTGCTCATTGCTGACCCAAAGTTCACCATCACCGTTGACGTCAACTGTTGCTTGATTGCTCGTAATGGCTCGAACGTTTACGTCCTTGAGGGCACCACGTACACCTGGTACGATTTCGAGTCCTGTAACGTTGTTGAGCAACATAGTGTAGGTTGCATTGTATTCAATTCGACCGAGATCACCTGCACTCTTGACCCAATGGTGAGAACAAACTCCTGCTTCGTTAAAAGTCATGGATTGTCCATCAAGTTCTGCACAAGGATGTTCTCCGACTTCTGAAGACCATCGCTCGTGTTCCTCAATGGTCGCAGGGTCAAGTTCTGTTCCGTTCATTCCGCAAGGGCTTGCTTGAACACACATCCAGATGTAGTTGTAATCGAGTTCTGCGACGTAATTAGTATCGTACAGCTGGTATCCAGAATACCGAACCCCGTACGCTTCACCGATGCTTCCAGCATAGCCAAAGTCTTCGAGAACAATGACGGTTCCCCCATTGTCAACAAATTCAACAATGGCGTCAACTTCTGATGGAGAATATCCATCTTCAGTTGCAATGGTGATAAATCCGTCTTCATCGAATTGAGGGAAGGAGAGTGTATCTCGCTCCACTCCAGCGATGATGAAGGTGGTATTGCGAGGATCTTCAATATCTGCAAGGAGCAAAGGGCTGCTTACCAGTGACTTGGTTTCAACCCCCATGGCCTTGATGTCTTCTCGGAATGCGGACATGTCATCCCAACCGTCATCGTAAGCGGACAGTTGATCGGTCTGACTGATGTTGATAAAATTCTGAAGGATGGTTAGGAGAAGAAGACTTAGAACAGCCCAAAATGCAAATTGAAGCCCAATTCGCTTGAAATTTCTACTCCGCTCGGCCGCCAATCTCTCACCTACCTAGTACACCGTTCGTACAGAGACTGTTTCACTTCGGTTTAGAAGGTTGTCCAACCCTGTTGTAATAATGCTCATCAGATTTTGAGCAGAATCACGTGTCCGAACGTGGCGACTTCTGTTGAAGGTATGGCGACTGCGCCGTCTTTTAACGGAAAAGGGAGGCGGCTAGCATCGATGTTGTCGGCACATCGAATGAGAAGTTCAGAGATTTCTCCATTTGATACATCGATCACCAAATCAGTAAGCTTTCCGAGTTCTTTTCCCTTCTTGTCCTGAACGAGACGACCAAGCATTTCCTGTCCAAAACTGGATGCCATTCGATTCGCCTCACAACTTCGTGAACACAGAAAGGACTTGACCGTTTCCGTGCTCACATCGTTTCCATGCCGAAACCATAATCACGAGTTCGCTTGATGTTCGATAGGCCTGATGTCAATCGTGTTTCCATCTTCTGATAGTATTCAAGCATCTCAGGCGTTACCGTTGGCCGAACGCGAGTAATGGCCTCGTCAAAGTGCTTCTTTGCGACCTTCTTCTTGTCTTCACGCATAGCGATAAGTGCGGCTTCTCGGCACACTGCTTCAATATCGGCGCCGGTGAATCCGTCGAGGCTTGAGAGAAGATCCTTGACAGAGAACTTGGAGAGAGGCATACCACTTGAATGGATTTCGAAAATTGCTTCACGTGCAGGTGCATCTGGTGGAGGTACGTGGAGAACACGCTCAAATCGACCGCTTCGCAACAGTGCAGGGTCAATCATTTCTGGTCGGTTTGTAGCAGCAACAACGATGACACCATCAAGCGATTCAACGCCATCCATGCTTGCGAGAAGTTGGTTCACAACTCGATTTCCTACGTCACTTCCTTCTCCGTTTGATGCGTTTCGCATGCTTGCGATGGACTCGAACTCATCGAGGAAAATGATTGAAGGAGACGATTGCTTAGCCTTCTTGAAAATCTCACGAATACCACGCTCAGATTCGCCAACCCACTTGGAAATCATCTCAGGACCCTTTATGGAAATGAAATTGGCTTGAGCTTCATTGGCAATTGCCTTTGCAAGCAGGGTCTTTCCAGTACCTGGCGCCCCAAACAGGACGATACCTCGTGGTGGTTTGATGTTGAAATGCTCGAAAATCTCAGGCTTGGTGAGTGGCCATTCAACGGATTCCTTGAGACGATCTTTGACCTCGTCAAGTCCTCCGACTTCATCCCAAGCGATTTCTGGGACTTCGACATAGATTTCTCGCAGAGCAGATGGCTCGATGTCCTTGATTGCATCTCGGAAATCATTCATCCTCACTTCCATCTTTTCCAAGACCTCTGGAGGGATTGTTTCCTCATCGAGGTCAATCTCAGGTAAATATCGGCGAAGAGCCTTCATGGCAGCCTCTCGGACGAGTGCAGCAAGATCTGCCCCGACGAACCCGTAGGTATTGTCGAGAACCCAATTGATCTCAAAGTCGTCTGCAATCGGCATTTGACGGGTGTGAACTTCCATGATTTCCTTTCGTCCATCACGGTCAGGAACGCCGATCTCGATTTCTCGGTCAAACCGTCCACCACGTCGGAGTGCTGGGTCGAGGGCGTCACGTCGGTTGGTTGCACCGATAACGACAACGTTGTCCCTTCCTTGCATACCATCGAGGAGTGTCAACATTTGAGCAACAACTCGGCGCTCAACTTCGCCGCTGACATCTTCACGCTTTGGGCAGATGGAATCTATTTCGTCAATGAAAATGATGGCAGGTGCCTTTTCACTTGCTTCGTCGAAAATTTCACGCAGTTGTTTTTCTGACTCTCCATAGTACTTGGAGATGATTTCAGGGCCGTTGATGGCCTTGAAATGTGCGTTGACTTCGGTTGCAACTGCCTTTGCAATCATGGTTTTCCCAGTCCCTGGCGGCCCGTGAAGAAGAACCCCTTTCGGAGGGTCGATGCCGAGGCGTCGGAACAATTCGGGATGCTTGAGTGGTAACTCAATCATCTCTCGAACTTTCTGCAATTGCTGGCCGATGCCTCCAACATCCTCGTACGTGATTCCTTCGGATTGACCAACATCTTCGTCGTCAATGGCTTCGTCCTTGATGATGATGTCCGTATCGCTTGTGACCTTGACGATCCCTTTTGGCGTGGTTTGAACAACTGCAAATGGTAGTGCCTCAGCAAACAATGTCATTCCAGGTATGAAGATTCGGTCACCGGCCATAACAGGCCGCTTGGAAAGGCCACGTCGAGCAAAGCCTTCAATTCCTGGCCCGAACTTGACCTTCTGCTTGTTGGCCATAACTGGGGAAAGCGTGAGCTTGGTGCATTCTTTTGCCTCTGCCTTGGAAATGGTAACTCGATCACCCAGACTGACACCAGCATTCTTTCGGATGATACCATCGATTCGAACGATGTCCATTTTGGAATCTTCTGGACGACTGCGCCAATAAATGGCCGCCGTAGAACGCTTCTCACCCTTGATTTCGACGATGTCACCAGGTTTGAGGTCAAGGCCATGTTCACCAGAAATTCGGGCTCGACCGTGACCTACGTCGGAAGGGATGGCTTTTGCTACACGTAAGGATACTTCATTATCTTCGCCGGACATACCTCTTCCAAGTCCCGAGAGTACTAAAACCATGAGTTACGAAAATCCCGTCGAAATTCCTTGCGATTGAATCGTAGCCTTCATGGAGGGCGTTCAACTCGTTTGCATCATGACCCATGTTCTCGAAGCAGGTTTAACCTTCCTTAAAGCCAACAATCCAAAAAATCGCCCAAGCGTAAAGGGATTCAATATCATCAATGGCCAATTGGCTGAATCCAGCGATGGTGCAACGTTTGAATCAAGGAATCCTGCAAACTTGAGCGATGTTCTTGGAGCATTTCCTCTTTCAACTAAAGCAGATGTGGATGCCGCATTGGATGCGGCTCACGCTGCGTTCCCTGCATGGTCGGCAACACCGGCACCAACCCGTGGTCAAATCATTGGCAACATGGGTCGTTTGTTGATGGAGCACAAGGAGGATCTCGTCCGTTTGCAAGCTCGAGAAATTGGTAAGACACTGAAAGAATGCGGAGGAGAAATCCAAGAAGCGATTGATACGTGCCTCTTTTTCCAATCCGAAGGCCGACGATTGTATGGTCAAACTGTCAATTCTGAGCTGCCTGACAAGGAGCTGTTTACGTACCGACGACCACTCGGCGTCTGTGGAATCATCAACGCTTGCAACTTCCCATCTGCTGTTCCATTCTGGAAAATGATTCCAGCCATCATGTGCGGAAACACATGCGTTTGGAAGTCACCTCAAGACTCCCCTCTGCTTTCTTTTGCGCTTGCACGAATCATGCACCAGGCTGGTTTGCCTGACGGCGTTATCAACCTCGTTCATGGAAAGGGAAGTGGTGCTGGCCAACACCTCATCAACGCCGTTGATGAAGGACGCGTCAACAAGATTTCATTCACTGGTTCGACCGCTGTTGGAAAGATGATTGGAGAGGTTTGTGGACGAAACCTCGTCTCCTGCTCGCTTGAACTTGGTGGAAAGAATCCGTTGGTCATCATGCCATCAGCAAACATCGAAAATGCAGTTGAAGGAGCGTATTGGGCTGGTTTCGGAACCGCTGGACAACGTTGTACATCCCTTGGAAACCTCATTATCCACAACGACATCTACGATGAGTTCGTTGAGAAACTCATGGAAAAGGTTCACGCAACTCGAATCGGTGATTCATTGGAACACGATGGCGTTCTTTACGGTTCCATGCTTTCAGAAAAGTACGCAAAAGACTTCCTCGAAGTCATTCAAATCTGTGAAGAGGATGGAGCAACCAAACTCTACGGAGAAGGGCGAATCACATCCGATAACAAGCCGTCTGGTTTCGTCGGAACTGCAGAAGATGGAGTCTTCATGTGGCCTCACGTCTATGCTGGCGTTACGGAAGATATGCGTTGCTTCCATGAGGAAATGTTCGGACCTGCCATCACCTTGGTCAAGGCTGATGATTTCGATCACGCACTTCACCTTGCCAATGCAAGCCCGTATGGATTGTCTTCAGCCATCTACACGAACGACCGGCTTGAAGCGTACCGCTTCAAGACCGGAATCAAGGCTGGAATGACTGGAATCAACAACTCAACAACCGGTGCAGAAGCTCATCTTCCTTTCGGTGGTGTTAAGGGAAGCGGCAATGGAACTCGAGAATCTGGAATTTGGGTCATTGAAGCGTATTCTTACTGGCATGCTGTCAACGATGAACTCTCTGGAAAACTCCAACTCGCCCAGATGGATGTTGAAGAAATCGAGATGGTTGAAGCAGAAGTTCGATGGGATGAATTGGTCTAATCGTTCAAATCGAGTTTTGTTTTCTTTCAAACGCTGCAAGAAGGCAAAGGGCCAACCTCAAAGACCCCTAGTTGTTGGGTTAGGATAAGCCCCCTCGAGGGGTGGATGTGAACCTATGGGAGAAGGCATCAAACTCCCCGTAATTAACGGGCTGGGACGTACCGATCGAATCGACAATTGGTGGGCACAACCCTTCTGGATGGGGCTTGCTCTGACCGCTGCACTCATTTACACTGCATGGCGATTGATTTTGTTCCCAGAAAGCATTTCCTACAAACTCGAAGGTTCGACCGTCGTCTCTCCGATCTTCTCTCCAAACATCCTCGAGTGGAGTTTGTTTGGCCTTAACGAGTGGGATCATCCCAGTTGGGTCAATGCGGCCATCCTTGTGCTTTGGATTCCATTCGGATTCCGTGGAACCTGCTATTACATGCGTCGCGTTTACTACCGGACGTTCTTCCAATCGCCAACAGGTTGCTGGGTTGATGAGCCGGACATCAACAAGAAGATTGGATATGGTGGCGAAAAGCGCTTGTTTATTTTCAACAATCTTCACCGTTATTTCCTCTATGCTGCTATGGTCATTATCGTCATCAAGTGGTGGGATGTAACCCACACCTTGCACTTCGATACTGGGTGGGGCTTCTCCTTTGGAACCTTCATCATGGCGACTGAGGCGTTCCTCTTGACCATGTACGTGACCTCATGTCACGCCCTACGCCACCTTGCTGGTGGTAGTCTTGACCGATGGGTCAGTGGAATCTCTGCTTTCCGTGGTCGTCTCTTCAAGCGAATCAGTGTGTTCAATCGTTCGCACGGATTCTGGTTCTGGACAAGCCTTGGCTTTGTCTTCCTTGGCGACCTTTGGACCATCGCCGTTGCAGAAGGGCACATCAGTGACATGGCCTTTGTTTTGGTGGGGTGAACAAGATGAGTGAAACATATACCAAACACGAATACGATGTCGTTGTCATCGGTGCAGGTGGTGCTGGACTACGTGCTGCTATCGAGGCTGCTCGAAGTGGTGCCAAAACCGCTATCATCACCAAGTCGCTCCTTGGTAAAGCACACACCGTCATGGCCGAAGGAGGCTGTGCCGCTGCCCTACAGAACGCTGATCCTCGTGACAGTTGGAAAGTTCACTTCCATGACACCATGAAAGGAAGCAAGTGGCTTGCCGACTGGCGCATGGCTGAGTTCCATGCCAAGGAAGCTCCTGACCGAGTCCGCGAACTCGAACAATGGGGTGCAGTGTTTGACCGAACGCCAAAACTCTTGATCAATCAGCGCAACTTTGGTGGCCACACCTTCCCACGTCTTGCGCACGTTGGTGACGCTACTGGTCTCGAAATCATCCGTACACTCCAAGAGCGAGGTATTCACGAAGGTATTGACATCTTCATGGAGTACACCGTTCGCCACCTTTTGAAAGAAGGTGACCGTGTTACTGGCTGTGTTGCCTACACCCGTGTCGATGGTGACTTCCATGCTTTCTCTGCAAAGTCCGTTGTTCTGGCAACGGGCGGTAGCACTCGATGCTGGAGCGTTTGTTCAGGTTCGTGGGAATACACAGGTGATGGTCACGCTCTGGCTCTCTGGGCAGGTGCTGAACTTCGGGACATGGAGTTTGTCCAATTCCATCCGACTGGAATGGTCTGGCCTCCCTCTGTTCGTGGTATTCTCGTCACGGAGGGTGTACGCGGGGAAGGTGGCCGACTGACCAACAGCGATGGTGACCGATTCATGTTCAACTACGTTCCAGAAATGTTCCAAGGCGATCATGCGGAAACGATTGAAGAAGCCGACCAATGGGTCGAGGAAGTTGTCAGCGGAAAACTTGCAACTGTTCGACGACCTCCTGAATTGTTGACCCGTGACGTTGTTGCTAAGGCGATTAAGGCTGAAGTTGAAGCCGGACGAGGCTCGCCTCACGGTGGGGCTTTCCTCGACATCTCACATCGTGGTGAAGAAGCCATCAAGAAGAAACTCCCATCAATGTATCACCAATTCATGGAATTGGCTGGTGTTGACATTACCAAGGATGCTATGGAAGTTGGCCCAACCGCCCACTACATCATGGGTGGTATCCGTGTCGATGCCGAATCTCAAGAGACTACCGTTCCTGGTCTCTACGCTTGTGGTGAGGCTGCATCCGGGCTCCACGGAGCGAACCGACTCGGTGGAAACTCACTGTCCGATTTGATCACGTTTGGGAAGCGTGCGGGTGAATTTGCTGCAAAGCGAGCCACCGATCTTGCACAACCAAGCATCGATAACGACCAAGTCATGAAAGCGATTGAGGAGATGATTGCACCACTCGCTCGAGAAGGTGGAGAAAATCCTGGAAAGATTTACGATGAAATGCGTGAAATGATGCAACATAAGGTTGGAATCATTCGAACCAAGAACGAACTTGAGGAAGCACTGGATGACCTCACATCGTTCAAAGAACGTGCGATGGCATCCTTCCCAGGTTCAAGCCGACGTTACAATTCAGGTTGGCATCAGGCCCTTGATTTGATCAACATGGCTGATGTTTCCCGTGCTTGTGCACTTGCGGCTCTCACTCGAGAGGAAAGTCGTGGAGGCCATACTCGTGAAGATATGCCAACACCTGAGGATGAATACTGGGGCAAGACACTCAACATCATCTGGATGGAAGAAGGCGAAATCAAGATTCGACAGGAACCTGTTGAAGAGATGCGAGACGATCTTCAAGATGCAATTAAGGAAGTCAAAGCCATGATTGCTGAGCGTGCTAAAGAGCAAGGAGGTGGCAAGTGATGTCGTTGAAAGGAAGAAAGCAGACGTTCAAGGTCGCTCGTGGAGAAGATGGAGAAACGAATCTCGAAGAATACGAAATTACACTTGATGAAGGCATGGTTGTCCTCGATTGCATGCATCGTATCCAACACGAACAAGAACCCGACTTGGCTGTTCGTTGGAACTGTAAGGCTGGTAAGTGTGGTTCTTGTTCAGCAGAAATCAACGGTCGTCCACGCTTGATGTGCATGACTCGAATGAGCGATGTTGTTGCAGAAACACCAGAGGGTAAGCCAATCGAAATCCGACCAATGAAAACTTTCCCTCACATCAAAGACCTCGTCACCGATGTTTCATGGAACTACGATGTTGCTCAACGCATTGCTCCAATCAATGGTCCAGAAACCATGGATTGGGAATTCAACCAGATGGAAGCTGACCGTGTGCAACACTTCCGTGAGTGCATTGAATGCTTCCTCTGTGTCAACACATGTCACGTTCTTCGAGATCATGAGATGTTCGATGGTTTCGCAGGACCTCGAAACCTTGTACGCCTTGCACAATACGAAATGCATCCACTCGACACAGAAGATCGTATTCCTGAAATCAAGAAGGAATTCGGCATTGAATACTGCAACATCACACGATGCTGTACGGAAGTCTGTCCTGCAGGAATCCAAATCACCGATGATGCCATCATCCAGTTGAAAGAACGTGTTGTCGATCGTTACTACGATCCTCTCCAGCGCATTTGGAGAACCATCACTCGACAAAAAGTTCGATACTGAAGCAATGGGTACCGTTGCAGTCACCCGCATACACAACGGACCCCCATGCGTATAAACTGGGGTAACGTCAAAATAAGAGTGTGAGAATTAACTGCTATGAAAGCAAAGATTTTGATTATCCTTTTGCTAATTTCGTTGATACCACTTCCATCAACAACTGCACAAGTGCCAACGGCGTCTGTTAGTATAGATTGTTCAGATGACGGACTAAATGTCACATCTTTATTTTCCGCTAATTATCCAGTGGAAGAAGATCCTCGTCAACCAAATGATGAAAACAAAACACTGTACATGTTTTGGAATGGTACGAACTCCAATGCGTGGTCCCATTTCCAAATGGTAGATGACTTAACAGACGAGGTATACTCTGAAGAAGTCGAAAATGGACTCATCGATATCGTTCTTCGATTTGAAATGGAGCCTACACTTGCACAACGGCTCCATATGACCCCAAATGGACTCTTCAAAGGTTCTTTCAACATTTATGTCGAAGGCGATTGGACTAACGATAACGATGGAAACACTGCTTGTGGGCAGAACGATTGCGAAGAACTCAACATCACGCTCATGGCAGGACCAAATGTCATCGGGCGGCATCATGAAACAGGTTTGGTTACAGGAAATAATCAAGTTGCATTCAACTTCCCTATCGAGGAAGATACCATCATTGATTGGGACGGGGATCAATTCAACCCAGAAGTACGGGTCACAATGACACTTCGAGGTAATTATCAAGCTGGTAGTCTCATTTTTGCCCCTACCGGCGAACCAGCCAAGTTTGAAATGAGCATGGGTGTATCTAGTTATGTAGAACTGCCCATTTCTCCCTCACAAAATAGATCAATCACTTACTCTCCAGAGATCGCTGATGTTCGTTGTACGGTATCCAACCCGACTGCGTATATTGAAAAGGTAGAACTCTCTACATCGACAAATTATCCTGTCTCACTTCTCTCGACCGATGAGATGTACGTTGGGGCAAATAGTGAGGAAGAATTTTCAATATTTGTTTCGGTCGATGAGAACTTTCTAGGAAATTACTATTTGACAGACGAATATTGGTTTTATACAAATGCAAGCGTTGTTGAAATTAGTGGCTTGCCACCAGCAAACACTGCCACTGCCTCAAACACAGTGACGCAGGTGGAAGGGGAAAATCAACAAACATGTTCGGACTGTTTCATTCTTCATCATGTCCTTGCTGGTTCAGGAATCGGTATGAAGGCTCCAACATATTCAGGGGATTTGTACGACGGAGAAACATGGAGAAGTTTCAATTCGGAAGACAGATTTGATTCCAGTTCAACTGCGCCATTTACAACTGCATGGACTGCTCTACAGTTTATTGATTTAAACTGTCCATATTGTCGAATGGCGGCATCCGAGGAGATGGTGGATTGGGTTGATCGTTTCGACCCTTCGAACAGTAGTCAAGGCAGCCCAAATGTTGAGATTACAACCATCGTTTCAGAATTAATTTCAACCGTAGGATACGAATTTACTGTAAGTGACGCTGCAGGAACACCAACAAGCGCATCAGGCGAAGACCTAGTCTACGTCGCTATGGACGCTGGTGACGATCTATCGTGGGCTACTGTCATCGTACAGTTGTCTGACGGTGGTTCCTACACCGAGTGCACCAACCCTGACCAAGCAGCCGACACTGGCTGTGCAGTCTCTGACAATGGCGACGGAAAGTGGGCCTTTGGAGAGGAAGTCACAATCAGTGAAGGATCCGATGACATCTGCGCATCTTCATGCACAGTTCAGGTAAGGATATTGCATCGCGAAACCAATGAGGCAATTTTTGAATCATCCGTACACACTGTAGCATTTGAGAGTACTACTTTCTCTGGAAACAAGTCTGGTATTCAAGAGTTCAAATCACTGTACAATCACAATCATAATTACATTGACGACCTTGATAATGATAATTTGGAATCTTGGCAAATTCAGGGAATCCCATCATATGTGCTTATTCAACCAAATGGGGTTATATCCTGGGAGTCTAAATCAAATTCGATTCTAACAGGGGTTGGTTGGTCTGCTTCACAACAGAAACCAGTGTTCCTAGAATCTTGTTCAGGGATATGCATGTTAGATGATGCCATTACAGAATTTGTGGATGTCTTTGATGTCCTCGATTCTGATGGTGATGGAGTTCCTGATGCTGATGATGTATTCCCATACGACTCAAACGAGACTACGGATAGTGATGGAGATGGAGTAGGTGATAATTCTGATGCATTCCCTGAAGATCCCGGCGAGACCCATGATGATGATTCGGACGGGGTGGGAAACAACACTGATGCATTCCCACAGGACGAAAGTGAAACCCATGACGATGACGGTGATGGCATAGGAAACAACTCAGATGATTTCCCACAAGATGCCAATGAAACAAAGGATTCTGATGGAGATGGTGTCGGTGACAATGCAGATCCAGAACCTGACAATCCAGACGTACGAACACCTCAGGATATCAGTGTAGAAATTAGTGATACATCGAGTTACATTCTTGCTGGAGCTATAGTTTTCCTTGCGTTGGTTATTCTATTTGCTAGACGTAAGGCACCTCCGCAAGTGATAGATTCATCCTCTTATGTCTCACAAGATTCAATGTGGAACGATGAAAATTGAACTTGCAAGTAATTGATTTGGTAGTATTTACAAGGGTTAGCCATAGACCCCTACGATTCATTTTTCTCATACACAAGGGCTTGCAGTGAGTCGTGTTCTTCCCTACCCTTTGCTTGGATTGTCGATGAAAAGTTGTAATCCCGTTCATCATGAGGATTGATGATTTGGAATCTGTTCCCCACGTACACAATGGTCAACTACCGATTCAATACGCTTCAATTTGGTACTTCGCCGCTTCGTTTTCTCAATCCAACTGATGATGTTCTGACGATAGGTCGAACTCGATTCGAGCCAATACGATTGTGCACGAGCAACACGGAGTGCATCAAGCAATTCTTGTGGGTCAGCAACGAACTCTCTTGTCCCCGAATCTCGACTCATGTGCGAGAAAATTCAATTCAAATATATCAATCATAGTTTTTGAGGGTGAATGCAACCCCAATCGTATGCTTCATTGAGTTGATGCTCTACCAACGCTACATGACGTTATCATCACCACCAGACCCATCTGGATTCATGGCAGATCTTGGAATTGAACGGACTCTGTGGAAACCGGGTGAATCACGGCTGGAACTCACATTGACAGAGGATCACCTGAACAAAGGAGGTGTTGCACATGGGGGGATTCACATGGTTCTCTTGGATTCTGCATTGGGGAGTGCGTTGGTTGCATCACTCAAAGTCGAAGAATGGTGTGCAACAACGCAGTTATCGACAAGTTTTCTCGCACCTGCACGACCAGGAGAACGATTGGTTGCTGAAGGAAGAGTGGTTCGAAGAGGCAAACACGTTGCTCACCTCGCTGGAGAAATCAAAGTTGGTGACCGATTGGTGGCCACTGCAACAGGAACGTGGGCCATTTGGTCTTCACGTCCACCTTCACTCAATGGAGAATGAGTCATTGAAATGAAAAAAGCCCCACCAAGGACCTGAATCCTTGGTGGGGCGGAGAGCCACTTTTGTGGCAACACTCGTCGAACGAGTCAAAAATCAAGAGAGATTGAGAACCTCAGAGGTGCTCAATTCCGACCTTCTTGACGTTGGCCTTCTTGATCTTGTCTGGTAGCCAAGCAGGGCCGCCAGCAGGCTTGTCAACCATACTGATTGAGCCTGTGAAAACGTGTACACGCTTGGTGCCACGCTCTCGTAGGCGGATGTTCGTGTGTCCACGGGTTGCAGCTTTGAGGGCTGCTCCTCGTGGTTGCTTGCTCGCAAATACTTGGCTCGTGTCTTTACCGTTCTCCATGAGAACGAAATATTTCTTGTCTGACATTTGGATTACCTCCGAAACCTAATCACAACTTCTAGTTATTATAATTTTCGCCGAAAAAAGGCTATACTGCGTCACATATGCCTCTCAGTGAGCCTTTCCAGAAGGCAAAAATCGGCCAAAAAAGGGCACTGCGTGACTAGAATTCTGCTCCTGCAAGCGTCTTCGAATCGAGGATTCCGGGAATTTGACGTATTGACTCGACAACAGCAGTTGCAATCGATGACAAATCATCAGCGATTAATTTGACAATCAGATCATAGTCGCCAAATAAGACCGTAACATCTGCAACGCTTTCCATATCCTTCAGAGAAAGGTACACATCATGTTCCTTGCCTGGAACGACGTTCAATAAAACATACCCGACTGCCATGGCGACCAAACCCTCCTTGTCCATTTAGAATAATATGTCATCGGTTCCATTTTCTGGAGAAGTGAGTCGAGAGGCGTGTTCCCTTCGAAGAGTCTGCCATTGTTCCTCCGACCAATCATCAGGCTTGTCGCCATTCAACCACGCTACAAAGGCCTCTTCAGTCCATCCATCTGGAATTGGAGGAGCGCTTATTGCCATACTCATCAACGATGCTTCAGCTTGTGCAATTGAATCCGACGTCAATTGCTCGAAGTCATCGAGTGATTCATCCGAAGCCCACTTCTCCTCTGTTCCTCGTCGTCGTGCAACGACAACGGCCGTAAGCAAGAGGATTATCAGCGCCCCTCCTATCATGAACCAGGGCATGGGAGATGATTGAGCAGAAGTTGTAACCTCATCCACAGTAGAGGTGTTGCAATTGATTCGGCAAACATACGGTTCGACCGAGATGTTTTCACCAGAAGCCCAAGTTCCTGTCTCCCCATCAGAATCCTCGCATCGAACATCGACATGGAGGTAATCGGTCGATTCGTTCAAGTTTCGAGGAACAGGCCAACGCATCTGGTTGAATCCATCAGCATCCTGTGACTCGATCGGGCGGAAATCCTTCTGCCAAACAGCACTGTTGTTGTCATCGAAAACATCCAGTGTACAACTGACATCTCCCAATCCATCCAAATCTGTAATCGAGAGTTGAATAGAAAGGTCGCTTCCAGCTTCAACCGAAGGAGGTGTCGAACCTTCGATGATGGGCGGAGCATGTCGGAACAGCATTGGTATCTGCATTGAAGCCGGATAGCCATCAATGGTTGATGCAATCAATTGGATGGAGCCTTGGTCGGAAGCAAACGAGCCGTCCAATTGAAGTCTGAACCAGTACACGTCATCACCGGTCTGTTGAAGGCAAGCATCGTTTGATTGTACCCAACTCGGTTGCTGAATCAATGGTGCATTGACCGACCAGCCAAGTTGGCGCAGTGAGAGTTGTATGTTCTCAAGTGGCCTATCGCTTTCAACGACCGCCCCCAGCACGGCTGGATGACCAAACATAAGTTCACTGATCGAACCATCCTCATTGCAAGGCACCATCTCAACAATTCTTGGCGCGTTGAGAACCAATGGAATGGTCGACATCTTCGAAGATTCAACACCTCGAGAGTCTTGTAAATGAACAAGGACGTTGATTTCCCCTGCTTCGAGGAGTTCTTCTGGCGGGGTGAGTTTGACCTTCACTTCGCCATCGTTTACCGTCCCTTCAACAGACAACACCTGAAGCCCGAATCCTGGCCAATCAATCTCAATATCTCCCAAATATGCATTGCTGAAATCATCAACATCGGAGACAACAATGCGAAGATACTCATCATCATTATCGGCGATACGGTCAATGCTGCCATTGGAATTGTTTTCAAAATACAATTCGATTTGGGGTTCTACATCCTCAACACGAATGGATCGTTGAGCAACCAGACCTCCGTCTCCTTTACGCATTTCAACGTCAATAAGACCAACAGATGAACCGTTCCCAAGCATGAACGACGCTTGATAACAATGGTGATTGGCATCGCCCATTTCAATGTAGACCAATTCACTCAATTCACCCCTTGAAACCAAGAATTGAGGTTGTTCAGTCGCATTGTTATGGTCGACATCAAGAACGCAGCCAGTCATCGTTTGCTCCACGCCACGTTGGATACCCATCGATGAAGTCGCAGGCAATTGCGTTACGCCCAGCCAACTCGGATCAGCATTCGACATGTGTGGGCCGAACCATGATGCTGGAGCGTCGACAATCGTTGAAACGTTTTCAACAATGTGCACGGATTGCATAGCAAGTCCATCCGTAGCCGTCACATGGAGCGCCAAGTGACCTGTTGTAACATTGATTGGAAGCGTAATCATTGCTTCCCAAGTTGTCCCATTGTCGTTGGAACCCATGCTACCTACATTCCATGTTGTGTTGGTCACTGAACAGTTGGGGCAAAGAACACTCCATCCCATTTCGACCGATTCAACTCGGTCATCATCGGATGCTATGACAGTACAAAGGAACGAGTCGCCACGAGCATACTCATTCTGGTCGCAGCCAATTGAATCAATGACTGGAGCATCATTGACCCAGATTCGCATGATGATGAAATTGTTCAATGTGTTCCGTTCAAAGGAGCTTGTATTGTCATGGGCATATCGAACCCGGACGTCCAACCATCCTGCTTCTGTAGGCGTAATTGGGATTGAAACCGACATACGGGAACCGGGTTGATCGCCCGCAACAACACTCACATTTGTCGAGGACATGAGTACAGACCCTTGCAAATTGACAACATCAATTTGACCTTGTCCAGCAGACATCCCGATGTTCTGTAGGCCAATCTCAATTTGTCCTGTTTGTCCGACTGAGAAGTTGTTGAGTATTCTCGTATCGAGAAGTTCGACATCATGCAACGTACTGACATACGGAGCCATTTTCGGATCTCCGACAACGACGCCCATCCATGAGATGTAGGTGTTGGCGGCTGCATTTGCCTCTGCAAAATTGTAGCCTTGTGCATACATCGAAAAGAGTACACTCGGTTGACCAACAGCCGTGAGATACGGTTCGTAGACGTAGCCTTTGACTCCACTTACGCCATCCTCCAACAAATCCGCAACAAGGGACTGACCATAACTGGTGCCAAGTGTAAACGAACGTCCTCCTGTCGAAACTGCAGTTTCTGCAATCGAACCGTTCATCCATGACATATGAGGTCGGATGGCTCGAAGGCTAAGGCTATCGATGAAGACAGAACCACTCGTCGATGTTGCAACAACACTGAGCGGCATTTGGATTCGCAATGTCGTCACATTTTCATGCGGCCTAAATCGCATGACTGCACTGCCCCAGTTGTTCTCAAAGGTCTTTGAATCCGAGGTGTTTGTTGACAACACATTCCCTTGCTCATCAACACCTTCGACAACCATCGTGTAACTTCCGTAAACATCACCGTTGCGCTTCCCTGCAAGAGATACAATCCAAGCATGACCTTTGAGTTCAGGATCGATCGAAACGACTTGTTCGAGTGATGCCCCGGATGCACCTGAACCTGAGTAGGCTTGACAATCCTGATAAATATCCCGACTCAAAATCGTAATTTCATCATCTGAAAGTGCACTTTCCCAAACCATGACCTTGTCGATCATGCCCTCGAAGTACGTTGAACCTGCACGATTGACACCGAGCTTGTAGAGGTCAATGTTGTTCAAAGATCCTGTCGGAAAAGAGGTGGTTCGAACGTGTACGCCATCGAGATACTGCCGTGCTGCCCCATTGTCAAAGACGGTTACAAGATGCATCCATTGTTGTGCCTCAACATCCCCAAAGGTGTGTGTTTGGTTGTTGTGCAAACGCCATTCTCCACTAAAAATAGCGTGCTGGAAGGATGTATTCGAACCAGCATTATCGGAAACGGCGAGTACTGAAGCATAATTTGGAAGTGTTGTTGCATTGGCCCATACCCATTGACTAACCGTGAAATTCCCAACCCAATCGTCAACATCAACCTCGACGTAATCGTCAACACCATCGTACCAAAGACAACCTCCATCGGCACAGGAACGCCAGTTGGTTGAATTCATGTTGTTCAAGGTCATGCTTGAACCGTTGACTGCGGAATCGTTGGTTTCGGTACCGATACCCTCATCAAAATTCCAAGCGTGAATCAGCGTCGATTGTGATGGCGGGGTTCCATCCGAAACCATGAAGGCCGATGCTGGCACCATTGCTTTCGATTGATTTGGCCCTTCCCATTTCAAATGCAATCCATGTGGCCCTCCACCTTGGAAGAATTCAATTTTGAAATCATGCAGGCCTGAAGTGATGTTTCGTGTTCCTGACATTTCTCGCATTCCGTGCATTCCATAATTGGTAACGAGACTGGTTCCGTCAAGCCACATCTCACTCCCGTCATCGCTTGTGAGGTAAAACGTCCAATTCCCCGAATCGGGTATGTTGATCAAGCCACTGAATCGTGCACCCCAATTGTTCTTGAATCGGTCATCGAGTCCTGGATACGCAGAATACATGGCGCTGTATTGGAGTGAGGCTTCAATACGAGTATGCTCAGGAATGCGATCGATCAAAGAAGGCATCGAACCGGTGTTGAAACTGATCCCTTCATTGTCGAAGTATTCCGCAAAGATACCCTGCGTGCCGTTGCTTGATTCATCGGTACACGATGCTGAGATGGTGGCCTCAAGCGAAGCACTCCCTGCGTTTTTGACTGAAGTTTGATACTGCCAGGCAAAGGAATCGCCTGATGAGAGCGTTGGAATCGTAGCATTCCAATGCCGAACACCACTTGACCACGAAGCATCTTCGGTTTCAAAACCGGTATTGAGACCCCAATTTGCCCCCCAGTTTCCATCATTTGAGCCCCACGATGCATACCCCATCACGTTGCTGACGTTGGTGACAAAACCTGTCTCCTCGTCGAACAAAACCGATTGGTTGTACAATTCTGAGAGCGTTGTGTTCGCTGTATACAAATCATCGTTCCAAAACTTGTAGCCTGATCCGTTTCGATTTGTTGCCAAATCGAGAACGTAGGTTCCCCTTTCACCCAAACTGTTGTTGGCTTTCTCGATGAGTTCGAGCGCTGTTTCAACGGTGTAGCCAGTTAGTCTTGTCACGAGATAGAAGCCATGCTTCTGTCTGGAAAAGGATTCAAAGTCTCCTCCCGATAATGGCCCATAGGAATGCGTCGACCAGTAATTACCGCCGATGGTACTGTTGTACGAACCTCCGAGCAATGCAAACTCTTGATCGAAGGAAGCTTTGTCTTGACCACCGTTGACTCGAAGAGGCATACCCTTGCTTGTCACAAGATAATTCATGTCAGAAACGTTACTCCGATTGTTCAACATTTCCAAAAACGGTAGTGCGAAGTACGTATCGAATTGATTTCGATTGATGGTTTCAGCGGTTGGTGTTCCCTCAAGATCGAAAATGAACACACGTTCAGGGCTGATGTTTCTTGCTTGAACAAAAGCCCATCCAATTGTTTTGCTTGCGTCCGATTTGTTGTTGATCAAAACCCCAACATCGCTATAGTCGTACATGTTAAGAGCATTGAAGCCATTTGGAACTGCGACAGTCTGATTGTTCAAATTGAGCCAGTTCTCACCACTCGTAAAGCCTTGGAAGAGGTGTTCGGGTTCATCGAGATTGGTTGGCTGCTCTGCATCCATCGAAGCCTGTGGCAAGGCTGTGAACAATGAAGCCAGCATGAGCGAGACGAGAAACAAACTTGTCCCTCGACCTGCCATGTGCCGCCGATATCAAATTGAAGTTTAGCAGTATTGATTGAATGGGTATCAAATTTCAATCAAAAATCCACGTTTCCATGGAAAAAACACTGAAAGAATATGAAGGGTGGCCCCCTCTGAGAGACTGATGGCAGAGTTGTACATGGCACGAACGTGTAAGTGGGGCACACTCCGCGTCGTTGGAGGCGATGTTTGGAATCACTCAGGTGATGTCCTCATAACCCCAGCAAACAATCGTCTTTCAGGCAGGGAAGGTCTTGACAACATGATTCATCAAAAAGCCGGACAGGAGCTCACCCAAGCGACCCGAAACATCTGTCTTGAAATGAGAAAAATCAACGCGCCTCCATGTGCTGTGACCCATAACGTTGTCACCGAGCCATTCGCTCTTGGTGATCGATTCAAGCACATCATTCACGTGGTCGGCCCTGATTGCCGTCGACCAAATCAGGATGAAAACCGACGGGACTTGCTTCCAGAGACGTATCACAATCTCTTTGCAACCCTCAAGGAACTCGGAGTTATGGAGAACGTCATCTCCCCACCATTGAGCATGGGCGTGTTTGCCTACCCTCATCGAGAAGGGGCACGTCTCACCTTGGAAACGCTCCTTGGAATTCTCGATGCTGAAGAAGACCCCGGCGTCAAGACATTTACAATCGTTGTCAAGGAGAAAAATTTCATCTCCAACATGCGTACTGTGTACCGAGAAATCAACGACTTGCTACCAGGTATCGACACCACAAACGACTGAGGTCTACACCATGAGCGACCTTCCTCACATGGTGAGCGTCGCCCTTCAATCATCTGCAACCTCGTTCGACGCCATCCTCATGGTCTCAAATGACAGTCGAAAAGTACGTTCGATTGCTGAACTCATACCATCTAATCTACCGATGCGGGTCATGACAAGTTTGAGTCGTGTCCGGGATGCGTTGGAAGAAATCAACATCGATGCACGAGTCCTTGAAGAAGGGCTCTCTTCGAAGGGGCTATCCATCCTCAACGAACTGTACGATCTTGTCTTGCAAGGGATGGGGGAGCGATGGATTGCAAAAGGCGGCCGACTTCTCATCGTCCTCGCTGAACCCATCGATGGCGTCATTATGGTCGACACCAAGATGCTTGGAGCAGAACGCCTCACAGCCATTGCCGAAGAACAGGCCATTGAGTTGGATGTCCTGATTCGAATGATCGAACTCTCACGAGCAATTGGGACACGGGGTCGAGAAGGAACGGCCATTGGGGCACTGTTCGCCATCGGCAACATCCAGAAGATGCGTGGACATTCAACAGCGATGGTGCTCAACCCATTCAAGGGGCATAATGAAGCGAAACGCGATGTTCGAAACAAGGAAAATCATGAGACGCTTGCAGAATTTGCTTGGTTGGATGGAGCGATTTTGTTCAATCGTGAAGGAATTGCCAGTGATGCAGGACGTTACATCCAGGTTCCTTCGGGCCTTACGCCGAAATCAGGCGAAGGTGGGCGACACCTCGCTGCTCGGGCTATTTCACAATTAACGGAAGGAGTTGCGATCGCCGTCTCCTCGACAGGAGCCATCGTACTCTATGCAAACGGACGAGAGCGCTACCGTGTCCGTATCAAGTGAGTTGTTCAATGGCCTCAGTCAACGTCAGTTCACCTAACGCGACTTTTCTTGCTAATGCGGATGAAATTGTCACACGCCCTTGACTTTTTATTCGGCTTCGACGTTGAATCTCCTTCACTTCACCTTCGGTTGGCTGCACGTCAAACACTTCCCATATTCGTTCACCCGCTAACGTGGCAATTCGGATGGCTGAAACGCTGTGTTGGTTTCGATTGAGACCTCGGGAGGTTTTTCGTTCATCGACCAGTTCGACAACGTACCCACGTTCAAGCAGAGCATTAGCCAATCGATTGCGATGGGACGGTGAGCCCTTTCCCAATCGAATAAGGAGGTGTTGAAATTCGTGGTGTTCGATGAGCAAATCAATCGTCTCGATGCAATCGTTTACCGATTCAGTTTGTTTGGTATCGATCAGTACACCATCCGTAAACCAAGCAAGACCTGGGCGTGGCCCAGTATCAACACCGAGCGTGAAGCGGTGTGTTCTTTGCGAACCTTTGAGCGCAAAAATCGCAGCTTCGAGTGCCTTTTCAAGCGACGTAAGATCAGCAGCGATCGGCCGACCTTCAGATGATTTGCTTGCAATTTCATCGACAGTTCCAATCCAAACCGAATCCTGTGAAGGCAATGGTTGCTTCAGTGAACGTTGCTCGACATCGATGTTGCGTGAACGGAGCATGTGCATGATGCGATACGCAAGTTGGAAATCATCGGTGCGAACCACGATTTTTTGCACAAACATCTCCAGGCCATGCTCCCCTATAATTCTCCGTCTCAAACTACTTTCCCTGGCGGATATTTTATCTCCAATAGAATGTTGAGGATAAACATGCGAAACACAAACCCGACCACGATTTTTTTGATACTTTTGTTCATTCTCTTGCCATTGTCTGGATGTCTCGGTGATGATTCCACATCAAGAACCGAAACTTCAGAAGATGGTACAGAACGATGTTGGGCTATCCTTCAAACAATAACTTCAATGGAGCATGAGAGTGAAATGATGCGGAACAACCACTACACGATGACAAACATGACCTACGACGCCTCATGCAATCTGATTTACTCGTCATGGTGGGGTGGAGATGGATACGGTGGTTACAGCAATTTCACTTACAACGCTGAAGGTCAACGGGTCTTGACCGAAACTGGTTCAGGTGATTGGAATAATTCAACTGGGACCCTTGAAGGGAATCTCTTTCTTCAGTTTTTGGAAAACACTTATGAAAACGGGCTTTTGATGCAACAGAAATCATACTACGAGGGTGAAGTTGGAGAAGAGTATTGGAACTATACTTATGATTCCGAAGGTCGAGAAATTTTACTCGAATCAGAATATAGCAGCGTAGAGTCATTCTACAATTCCGATGGGCTGCTGGAACAAAAAAAGGAAACTGGTTATTCGAATTCGACAACATTTGTCAATTACACGTACGATGATGCTGGTCAACTGATACAGGTGACGAACACCTATGGTTACAATGGAAACTGGTATGACCCGACATACACAAACAACACGTATGCTGATGGGCTTCTTGTTTCATCAACATATGATGATGACCTCACAACGTACACCTACAACGACAAAGATGATTTGATCGAGGAAACGCGCTATTGGGGTGACAACTCTAGCTCCAGCATCACACATTCGTGGGGTTATGCCGAAACAGTCTGAGAAGATGTCTCATCGATGTGTAAGGTTAGGCACTGAAAGGGCGGGCTGCTAACCCATTAATTCAGCATTTGCTAACTCATGGGCAAGCAGAATCCCTATGATTTGTCTGTTAATGGATTATACTATGCTCTGATTATCTAATTTATCGCTACGCCCTCGATGATGGGTGGAATTCACATTACAGAACCTAATTCCCAAGCCAAGTGTAATATACTGTATACGATTTTTAACTAGTATGGAACAGAGCCCGTACTATACAATACCAAAAATTGACCTCACTGCAAAATCGCTGCTTATGCTGGCTCAGTTCGGATTCTTCTGTGTTTTTGCCTATTGGGGATATGAGGATGCCCAAACGACAACTGACTGGATATTCCCCGTGATTATGATTCTTGGGGGCGCCTCCCTCTATCTCTCAGTCCCCAACTCCAGGATTGGAGTTACGCTTGGTATTCCGGCCATAATGGTCCTTTGGGGAGTCTTAGAGGGTGAACCAGAGGCAGCAGGTTGGGCGATCTTCTTTGCCTTAGTTGCTGGATCCTTGGCTTATTTGCCTGCTTTGGCGATTGGCGACGATAGTCTGGGTCTTGATGAGGGCACCAGCCGCAAGAGATTCGGTATTTTGTATGCCGTTTTTGCACTGTTTATGGTTATCATGTTCTCAGTTCTAGTGCCTTCCGCAATGGATGGTGAATTCAAGGATGAGGGTGATGACGAGGATGTCGTCTACACACTTGATTCAACTGACCAGACTATCGCACAAGCCGGATTTGCTTTCGGAATAATGGGCATACTGATATTCGTCGGCACAGCTCTTCTCGGTCTCGAAATTAATCCTTTGAGGCCTTGGCATGGAGGGGCACTACTGTCTGGTGCCGTTTTCGTCGACTCGTATCTATGGTACACTGTTGCTGACTCAGGAGTTGGGGACGTGTTCTTCGCCCTCGCTGCCGGTGGATTATTCACCCTATCTGCCTTTATAGCATACGAGGGTAATCACTCATCAAATGAGAGTGAATAATCTACTTAATCCTAAACTTTCCTACCCATCCAACACCGATGCAACATGCATCTCATGGATGGGTACCCATGCAACACCCGTCAGTTGGAAGGGGCCCCTTCCAACTTACTCAAATGCAATTTATGCGATGTTCACATCTTAGGAAGTGGGTTCAATTGAAAACATAGATGTGCTCCCACAACAACATGTCCAAGCCATTATCAATTCTACTTGGACTCCTATTCATTATTTCAGGAAGTTCGGGTTGTCTTAAAAGTTCAGATAATTCATCCAACACCGAGTCAGAAATTATTACCTCATTGGAAGATGTGTACTCACATGTATTACAATGTGAAAATATAGTTATTGAAAATGGAACTGGATCTGATTTTGATACTAATTTTAGGGAAATCGGTAATATTGTAATTGATGAGAGTAATTCATCATCTATGTTTAAGTCATATTATTCGGTTTATTCAGAGAATGCCTCTAAAAGTAATCAAACATATATCGGACTTGCGTATTCAATGGATGGCATTATTTGGGAAAAACACCCAGTGCCTGTGATTTCTAGGCCACTAGAAGACCCTTATGTCGTCAAACATGAAGGAGTGTTTCATTTATTTGCAGAGGATAAATTAGATTTACCATTCAGAAATATCAGAAAATACCATTCATTTGATGGTATTAATTGGAATGATGATGGCGACATTTTAGATGTCGAAATTGGAGGGACTCCTCCTGGGTGGGAAAGCCAAGATGTGAGTTCTCCTGTTGTTTGGATTGAATCTGATTTATGGCACATGTTGTATGAAGGTCGCGGAAATGGAGGCGGAAAAATCGGTCATGCAACATCTAATGACGGTGTGAACTGGACAAGAAACCCTTCAAATCCTATTTTTGGCAATGGGACTTTTGATTCATGGGATGGTTTAGAAGTAGTTCCAGATGATCTTATTGTTGTAAATAGTACATATTATTTCATCTACCATGGATATTCTAATCAAACAAAGCCTTTTTGGAAGGTAGGAATCGCAAAATCAGAAGACCTTGATACATGGATAAGGGTCTATGACGAACCTCTAGCCGATGTGAACACCTTGATGGTCATTGAACATAATGACAAGTATCTCTTTTATTTTACAGGCGACAAGAAAGATAATTCCTCAACATCACATGTAGGAGGTATTTGCACTTTTATGATTGATGCATTTGAACAACCTACTAATTGATTTGGATAAGTTGCAAGGGGCTATCCAAAACCCCATCCAACAGGAAAAAGTCGTTGGGAGGGGGTTCAGTGGGTCTGTTGCTTCGCTACGGATAGACGAAGTTCATTGGAATGTGTAAGGTTCGCTTGAACGGTGATGGTTTGTCGCAAAATCACCGAAGTCAATAAAGGCGGCTGACAGCAATCTGGTTTTATGACAAGCCAGTACGAGCGAGAACTGCGCCACGTTCTCGCTGGGATTCCTGCAGGTGTTGAAGCCGTCATACGTTCGTGTTCGGTTGAGGAAAAAGAGAAAATGCGACTCGTCCTCAAACGTCCGTTTCTTGTGGTTCGTGCAGCGGGTTCAGGAATTGAGGGGAGTGGTGATTTGCTCGCCCTCAGAGGCGATATTTCATTCCCCATCGAAGTCAAGACAACCAAGGGAACCAAGATCTATCTCAGTGGTCGAACCTTGGATCAGTACAACGCTCTAGCCTACGAGGGGGAACGTTGCGGCCTCATTCCCTTGTACGCCCATCGATTGAAGGGGACTCGAGGCGACTCCTGGCGAATCTTCCGGGTCGAAACATCGACGCTTGAGGGGCGTTTACGTGTTCTTGCCCGACGTATTCCTGCTCTACCTCGAACACGAAAGGGACGTGCATTCATCGACTGGGAGCAGGGAATGCCACTGAATGAATTCATTCACGTTGTTTGTCAACACAACGAACACTCTCCCACTCTTGAATACATTCAGAAGCGAAGTATTGTTGATGAAGAGGTGAGTGCTGAATCCTCTCACAAGACCTCAATCCTTGATGAACTTCAGCGTCGAAGAACCATCATTCGTTGATCAGAAGTAAGGCATCAACAGTAAGAACAGCAACATGAAGAGCAAACCAAGCGACGAAAAGTTGCTTGCTTTCCTTGATATCTGGTCGATCCATAACGGATGGAAGTTCCACAATTTGAGTTTCTTTCCAAGGGCTCGTATTCTTGACAATCCTGCATGCACCATGTCTTTGAACATGTGACCGCCATCAAACGGAACCATTGGTATCAAATTGGTGAAACCGAGGAGAACGTTGACCCACATGATCCAAAACATGAGATTGACGAGGAATAAGAGTCCTTCTTTACCAACCAAGTCTGCAAACCAAGAATCATCCGCTTCAAGCATGGCCTCTTCGTTCGGATGCATCGCAACACCTTGCAACTGGAACGGGATGAACATCGTTGCGACCACGTGGAAAGGAGCAATCAAGACGCGTTGAGGAACCGTATAATCGGTGTTTGGAGAAAATGGCCCGGCGAGCCGATCGATGCCTTGTGTGTTTTCTGCAAGACCTTCAACTCCCAAAAATGCGTCACCTTGTTCGATTGAAAACGATTCCAATTGATCTTCAGAAAATCCGAGATCCTGGTAGTAATCGTATTTGTCGGAAAAGGTTGCATTCACCGTTTCTCTGGTTCCATCTTCGTGAAGTACACCGATGAGCACCGAATCTCCAGCACTGTACTGGTCAATCATGTCTCGAAATCCTTCCAAGCCAACGACATCCTCGCCGTTAATGGTTTCAATCGTATCCCAAGGTTGCATGCCGGCTTGATATGCTCCCTCATCCTTGACGATACCAGTGACGTGGATGGATTGGTCACCAGATGCGAACTGGCCTGCAATTCCACCGATCAGCAACAACAGGACAAATGCTGCAAAGAGATTGGTTGCTGGCCCTGCAGCAAACATGCGTTGCCGTTCTCGACGTGGTGCTTTGAACAGTTCTTCACCTTCGGGCTCAGCAAAAGCACCGAGCGGTAGTGGACCAAGTTGCAGCAAGCCAAACGAACGTATACGCATGCCGTGACCACGTGCAAGCAAACCGTGACCAAACTCGTGAATGACCAACGCAACAATGAATCCTATCAATCCCCACCAAAGTGGAATCATTGGATTGATGCCAGGGATTGCAACCAATTCGCTTGCAGTGGGCGGAGGCAAATCGGGTGGTGAAAGGAGGGAACCTACGAAAGCAAGCAAAACGACCACGCCAACCATGAGCATGGCAAAGGTGCAGACCCAGAGTGAAATCTCTCCGTAGATTCTCCAAAATCGACGTGGTTTGGCGACTTTCTCAAGAAGATCCAGTCCTTTTTGTGTTCGTACCATTAACACGAAACCGAAGACGCGTGTTGCATTCCATCGATCGAGAACGCCATCTCGCTCCCAGCGCTTAAGCAGCAAATACCAGGCGAAAATGAGGAGTGGAATAACTCGCCAGTCGAAATCGACTGCGCCCCACGATGCTGCCATGATTGGCGTGAACGCTCGCTTCCATATCAATCAATGCACCAACTCATGGATGTGAAGGTTCATGAATGGGGAGTTGAAGGTCAGGCCATGTTGCATCGTGCCGCCATTGAGTCATGGACGACCGACAAATGGGGGCAACCTTCGGTACAAATCGCCGAATGGTTGATTGAAGATGATATCGTTCAAGCCTTCATTCGTCTTCAACGAGGTGCCCTCATTATTGATGCAACAATTGACGAAACGGGGCATTTGCGCTGCAATAATCACCTCCACATTCCATTCGATCAATGGAACCCTGGTTCCATTCAAGCCAATCGAACTCGAGATTCTCGTGTACGGTTCCGACATCGTCATGCAGAGATCATCCTCTCTGCGAGATTCCGAGCTCCTGAGTGGGGTCAAGCACTTCTCGAAGAGTGGTTAATGGCTCAGCGGGGCGAGGAAACTCGACCAAAAAGTTCCGAACAACGATTGGCGACCATTCGACGCTCGAAAGCAAGCATTGAGCGATATTTGGAACAATCAAATCTCGAGTATGCAGCGGAATTGCTCGCCACGACGCAAAAAAGTCTCGAAAATGCTGCTCAAGAGCTTACACGAAACCGAGTTGTTGCTGAGAGCGAGGAGTAATTATTCCTCTTCATCAACACCTAGTGCAACCAACAGAGCCTTCTCTTGCTGAGCCTGAATGTTTTCAGGAGATGTCGAGAAGATGCGCCGAATCAACGGGTCTGCTACCATTGGAAAGACGAGAATGCCTCCGATGCAAGCAATGAGATACATCAGTGATGAGCCGGGGACGTAGTCCAACCCTGGCCCCGAACCGCTGACCATGAGTTTGACTGCTCCGAGCCATGGAATTTCACCGCCTGCACGACCGACAAGCCAACTCTCTTGCACTGGACCTAAAACTGAACCGTCCAATGTACGCAATCCAGAGGAGCCGTTGACAGCATCAGCGCCTTGGTCGACAGAGCATTTGTTGGCATCTCCAAGGGTGAGAAGTCCTGAGTGTTTCGGAACCCAGTTGTGGACGACCAAATGGGCTTCAACACCAGCATGGACGAAGCGTTCGCAATCATAGAAACCTGCGTCAATACCATCGAACTGAATGCTAATGTTGCTTTGATTGACAACATCCGTTCCCGGAACGTCCCATGTTCGAACACAAGCGCCCTCGCTTCCATCAATGCTCCATTCAGCATCATAGGTTCCTCCAGTTGGGCATGGATTTACTGTCGAGGTCGCAGGATAGGCATCGTGGGGTACGACGCGTAGAATGGCTCGATGAATGATCGGTGTTGATGCTTCCCCATTCTTTCGGTAAATGACGACATCTCCTTCCATCCCATGCGCTTCGTATCCATAGTAAGGATTGGACGGATCGGTTGCTTCAGCAAAGGTCACAACATTCTCGAATGAGGACTTGTGAACCAAGACAAGATCGCCTGCATCGATGCTTCCTACCTCTCCATCAGGTTCATGAATCATGCTTGAAGATTCAACGACGACCAAAGGTGGCATCGATCCTGTGTGTGCATACAACGCTGCAATGAGGACCACAATCATCCCACCGGCGAGTAAAATCTCCCTGAACAGGAGTTTTGTCGAGTCGGAAGGTTGCAAGGAATCGCCACCGATTTAACGTCGCATGCCACGTTCTTGAAGGAACGCATTCCAACGCTCCTCGTGACCAGCGCCGAGCGCAGCGGCTGAGCGTTCTCCTTCTGAGCGTCGCCGCTTTAATTCAGCGGTGCTGCGAATCTCGTAGAGTTCGTCGAGGGTGCTCACATGCCCTTTGAAGACCAAGAACTCAGGTGTGACGAAGATAAGACCGGTAGCGGCAAAGACGAGTAGCCCAATCGCTGCTCCAGTGTATTCACCCCACGTTCCAGACTCTTGGAGAAACAACAGTTGAGACAATGCTGCCAAGAAAAGCACCACAAAGGCGCCAAAGAGTGTTGCAAGAATGGAGTACTGCCGTCCATGTTGAGCTGCCCACCATCTGGAAAATAGACCTGCCATGACTGTCCCTCGGGTAGGCCTATGAACGCTGTGCTTCATGACGGTTGCGGAACGATGCGTAGTGACCTCGAGCCGATGCGTTGATATGCTTAGGGAATATAGTCGGCGTTAGTGGGTGTGTACACTATGCGAAAAGCGGTTTTCCTCGTCCTTCTGTTCTTTTTATCGGTCATGGCACCGCTCGCTTCTTCGGCCACAACTGAGACCCAATTCAAAGGAGGCTCAACCTCGTACACACACACCTTCAACGGGCAAGGAAACGGCTCCGCTGGCGTGATTACGTTCCCGTTCGGAGCTGAAGTGACCTCGGCTCAATTCAACTTCCTCGGAGAAGCAAGCACGACAACGTGGAGCAATTTAACCGATAACAAAGACTTCGGTGGTGCAGGAACTGGTACATGGTCGAACTCTCAAACAGGTTCATTCCAATATGGTTCTCGAACCAATCTTGAAACTGCCAACGATGAGATTTCGCTCCGAGGCAACCCCACCAACAACATGGTTTCGTTCCGCAATACCAACGATTTGTCAACAACAAATTCAGCGACGATCAATACAACAGGACAATTCGTCGCTCTTGGCGATCAGGGTTACAACAGTGTGACAAAACAGTTCACTGACCTTTCGGTTTCGTCGAGTGCAAGTTGGAACTATCGAGGTATCGTCGTCCCTGTTTCAGAACATGAAATTCATGCTACACGTTACTCAAGCACATCGATGTATTCCGCTCCAAGTATACAACGGATCAATGCAACAACGGGAGCACTGCTTGGTACGGCAAGCCTGAGCACCTCAGGTTGTACTTCATCCGTTTCGAGTTATTGGTATGATGCAGCCGTCGATCCAAACGGAAACATTTGGACGGTTTCCTATCAGTACTACTATCTCACGAAGTGGACGTTGAATGCGGCAAAGACGCAGTGGCAATGTTCTTCGTACACCAACTACGGATATCCAAACTATCTCACTGGTGTCGACTTTGACGACGATACTGGGAAATTGTACGTGAGTTACTACGATTCGTCCTCGTACCCAACCTACAACCGATACTTGATGGAAGTCAATCCAACCAACCCGAGTTCCATCAACTCGACGTGGTCGATTGGTTCTGCTGCCGATTACAATTACAAAACCACCTCAACATCAGGAAATCCAAACTCTGGACTTGTTGTTGACCTGCCTCGCGTCATTGTCAACGAGTACAACGTCCAAGGTTCCCGTCATCATCACTTCAGCATGAATGGTTTCAGTCTCACCAAAATGGGCATGCAGGATATGCCCAACGGTGGACATTATGGAATCACCCAGTCCGATGATGAAGGGAAGATTTACTACTCCTGCTACCATACTTCCTACTGCAGCAGCGTATCACGAAAAATCCACATGTGGGGCGATGGTGTTGTCACTGACAGTCGTACACCAACAACAACCTCAACCACAGTTTATGGCCAAACTACGACCGCAAGCCGAGCCGTTGACCAAATCAAGCTCGAGAGTGCTATTGGATACATGCCGAGTGGAACCTCGATCGACATCGACGTTTCCAACGATGATGGTGTGACTTGGAAGTCGATTGGAGTCGGCTCAACCAAGACATTTGCCAGCAGCGGGAACAAAATCACATGGAGAGCAACCCTTAACGGCACGTCTACGGCAACACCAATTCTCGATCAAGTGACCATCCAATACACAACAAACTACTACAGCAGTGGGAATTTCTACGTGCGTTCGAACTACAACAATCCATTCCCATCGTACGTTGCTGCAACCATTCACTACAATGCAACCATTCCTGCCAGCACCTCCATTTCCGTACAATTAGGTGGAAGCACATCGAGCTCGTGCAACAGTGGTTTGACATCCTACGGACAATCTGGGCTAACCAAGGCGTTCACGACACCTAGCTACGGTTACCTTTGTCTTCGCGTTTCGTTCTCAACAAGCAACTCAGCGTATACGCCTGTCCTGCATGATATCCAAGTCGCACTCCACAGTAATGCTCCAGAAAACCCTGGATTTGAAATTCACACGCCATATCCAATCCCGGCGAATTTCAACCCTCCATTGACCCCAACGGTGGGCTGGAAAGAAAATGGCCCTCTGGTTGGTCCAAAAACCATCAATGCCAATAGCCCGACCCATGCCATCGTTAAAGGATTCAACGATCGTATCCCCGATACTGGTTCTGGATTTGTGGACATCCCAATCGACCTCACATCGGACAGCAGTGGAATTCTCACACTGACTTCGTTTAGCGTAACCTACACGATTCAGACGGTCAACCTCGAAATTACGATTCCTGAAGGTGAGATTCTCCACGAGCGTACCGAACCGTACGAAGTTGTCACACGCCACATCGTAGGCGAAAGTGCAACCAAGATTCGTGAAGCAACATTGACCCTTTTGACGAATTCTGCTGCATCCAATCCAACGTTGTTCTGGCAAGATGGGGACGTCTTCCCATCGCCAAACGATCCTGATGGTTACGTTGTCATGGACGGCAATTCCTACTCCATTCTCAACAACAGCATCCTCGAAATTCACTGGTTGTTCCGTGTAACCAGCGATTTCCCTGACCAAAATAACGTCCGATTCAGTACAGGATGTTTGGATGATAGCGGTTCAGCTGGCTTTGCACCACTCGACCTTCGAAGCGAGCAAGGACTTCGTGTCAACCAAACCTTCGGCCTCGGCTGGTTGAAGGTACGAGATAACGGAGGTGACCTTGTTCGAGATGATGTACCCGACAACGCTTGGGTTGCTGCTGGTGAAACGCTCCATTTCCAAGGGGCGATGTGGTTCATGGATTCCGATGATGCTCCGCTTGACAGTGCTTTTGACGTGCGTGTTTCTCGTAACGGTTGGGTTGAATCAACCGCTCGAGATACAACCAACATCAATGGATCGTTCTTCATTAGCGTAGTCACACCAAACATCGATGTTCCAGATGGTTTGAATTACGAAGTTCAAACTTACAATGAGCGAAATCCAACACACGTCATGGCACCAAATTCCGATTGGAGCCGCACCTTCCGTGTTGATGCAACGCCGCCCGAGCGTCGTGCAGTCTTCCCCGCAGATGGTTCCTATGAGGCTGGTGTCAACCAGCAGGATGTTCGAATCCTCGTCCACGATGAGATTGGAGTTCCGATGGAATTGACGCTCATGTATTGGGTTGAAGCTGACCACGACCTCAATCGCAATGGAATCGCTGACGACCATGAGTATGCAAGCAAGCGTGTTACCAACATGAGTGAAAGCAAGAGCAAGTGGTTCATGACCAACATCGATCACTCTCGAAATCCGAACATGGGCCGAGTTTCGTATTATTGGTCGGGTGGAGACCAAGCTGGTAATCCGGTCTTTTACAAACAGTACGACGATGAAGGTGTCCTCTACAACCTCAATTCTGGTCCTGGTTTCAACTTCGATGATGCAACCTTCCAAACACGCAAGGATGCCGCAGCCATCTTCACTGGATTGGAATGGGTCGGTCACAGCGACGACGAACCCGTCTTCGCAGGCCTCAAACAGTCGATCACCGTCGGGTTCATCGATGCCAACACTGCAATCGACTTCGAACACATCTCCCTTGTGTTCGACTTTGAAGGACCTAACCCAAGTCGTGACGCACAACGAATTTCCTACTCTGGATTGAACAACACTTTCTGGAGTGAAAGCAACTACATCCATCTTCTACCTACAAGTTCAATGCGTGAAACAACGAACGAATCTGGGCTTCCATGGATCATTGTCACGTACAATTTCGTCTTTGCATGGGACTGGCCTGATGAAGAGATGGGTGACCTTGCACTCTTGTTCAAGGAACGTGGCTCCTCCGAAGATAGGGAATTGCTCATCTTGGAGCATACCTTCCGTGTTGAGAACGATTTCACACTCTCACCAACCGATTACATGGTTGAAGATGTGAGTGAACCAAGAACTGGCCCTGTTGCAGATGGTACCCGTGTTCGCAAGGACGACCGACTCGCTTTCAGTGGCCGTGTTGTCTACGAAGGTAGCAACGTTCCAGCACCTCGTGACGTAGGAATTTTGGTCGAAGTCTTTGATGGCGAAAAGTTGTGGAGCGATGGTTCCCTTACCGACGATGGAGAATACCTTATCGAAGTTCCACTCGATTCCGCGAAGTCCCTACAATCATCACCAACACGTACCTGTTTGATCTCCATCACCAACATTCCTGGCCGTGGTGAAGACATGACGGGGACGCTTGTCTCAACAACGCTTCGTGTGATTGTTGATGATGCAGCACCTCGTGTGGTTCGTCGAATGGCTCCTCTGAACGTGATTGATGTCTCCCCATCCAACGATTTGACATCGATCTATGTTGAATTCCAAGGTTCTGAAGATGCTGATCTTACAGGATCTGAACAGATGATTCACTGGGTCATGCGTGACCAAACCCGTACCGTCACCATCGGTGCTGGTTCATCCTTGCTGGGTATGCAACAAGAGGGTCAAACCGTCTATTGGACGGGTGAAGTCGACATTACGGCTGGAGGAAGCATTGTTCCACAGGCTGGTGACTTCGTTGGATTCTACGTGACCGGTTGGGATGCAGCTGGGAACCAGTTCCCTGTTGTCTCCAATTCCGAAGCGAGCCCAATCCCTGAATTGGCCTTTGATGACACCGACTTTGAGCGTCAATGGGTGCGCCTCGGCGCAGTTGGACCTGAACTGCGTGTGAAGTCGATCACGGTATCCGACGACCACGTATCGCCTGGAACCGATGTTGAAATCACGGCAACCGTCATCAACAACGGTGGTCCAACAACCTCTCAATTCAAGGTCGCATTCTTTGCAGGTGATTCTGAAGAACCATTCGATGTTAAGGCCATTGTTGGAATCGAGGCAGGAGAAAGCATTCCTGTAGCAGTGAATTGGGAAGTTGAGAACGTTGATCGTGTCCGCGTCGAAGTGGATTATGGTAACGTCTTGGTTGAAGTCAACGACAACGACAACACTGCTGAACACGACATCAACATCGCTTACGGCCAGTACCTTGGCTGGTTGGACTCACCTCGAGAGCATCCTCTTGCGTGGATTTTCGCAGTGTCCACAATCTTCATTCTCGTTCTTGTTGCAACCGTTGCAAGTCGAACTGCCGTTGATCTCGGCGATGGTGCCTTCGCAGAAGACGAAGAAATGGATTGGGACGATGACGAAGAAGACGACTTCGACGAGGACGATGACTTCGACGAGGACGATGACTGAGCCTCTTCGTATTGACAAATCCTCAAGAAGGGTGGGCAGGCAGATTCCTCCGCGGGGGTGGGGAGAGTATGTCAGATGTTTTTTCGCTGCTTCATCCTCAGTTGCAACAATTCCTTGCAGAACGTGATTGGAAACCAACCCCTGTCCAGGAACAAGCGATTCCTGAATTGATGGATGGGAACGAGCGTTTGCTCATCGCTCCAACAGGTTCTGGAAAGACGCTTGCTGCTGTCTTACCGCTTCTTCATCGTTGTAAGGTCGAAGCATGGAAGCCGCTTTCCATCCTCTATATCACACCCCTGCGTGCGCTGAATCGTGATGTTGATCGCCGGCTCGCTGAGTTGAGTGAAACACTGGACTTACGTTTCGCTCTTCGTCATGGGGATACACCAACAAACGAGCGTTCCAAACAGGTACGAAGGCCACCTCATCTTTTGGTCACAACGCCAGAAACGTTCCAACTCATGTTCACTGGCCATCGATTACGAGCTATGCTTTCCTCTGTTCAAGCGGTAATCATTGACGAGGTTCACGATTTGGCGGCAAGCGAACGTGGTTGGCAATTGCGTCTTGGATTGCAACGATTGGAAGCACTCTGTGGACGAACCTTGCAAAAGGTAGGACTTTCAGCGACAGTCGGAAATCCTGAGCATGTGGCTTCATGGATCTCTGATTCATCTTGTCAGCCCATTCTCGCTCCAGCTGAACGTTCGACCGTCTTAACTGTAGAAACAGCTCCTCCTTTGCCCGAGGATGAAGTCGGAGCCATGGAGATGCGTCTTTCACCACGAGCACACGCTACATTCCGTTTACTCGGTGAGATCGTTGAAAAGGATCCACCATGTCTTGTCTTTGTCAACAGTCGAAATGCTGCAGAAACTGTTGCACAACGGCTGCAGACAATGGCACCTCACCTCGCCATCGGGGTACATCACGGAAGTCTCGCTGCTGAAACACGTCAAGACATGGAAGAAAACATACGCAATGGTTCACTTCAAGGTCTGATTTGTACATCAAGCCTTGAACTCGGCATCGATGTTGGTTCGATTCGAAAAATTATCCAGTTGGAGAGCCCAAGATCTGTCGATCGAATGCTGCAGCGTGTTGGTCGAGCCGATCACCGTATTGGTGGAATTGGCCGAGGCCATCTCTTGGCATGGGAAACGGATGGTCTTGCCGAATCAGCCGTTGTTGCGCATCGTTCGCATCTTGGTGCGATTGAGGATGTTGAATGGAGGAAACGTCCGTACAGTATTGCTGCGAACCAAATCATGCTAATGGCGCACAGTTTCAAAGTGGTGCGAATCGATGATGTGCACGAAATCTTCTCAAAAACCGAACAGTTCGTGGATTGGACACGAAAGGATACTGAGAATGTCCTTGCTGTACTTTCCGACCGTTGGTTGCTCAAGTACTCGCTCAAACCGAGCGAAATGCCGTGGTATCGATGGCCTAAACACCTCTATCTTGCCGCCAAGGAAGCCATTGGAGATGCTGATTCTTGGCCGGATGAGTTGCCTCGGTACGATGTTGCCGAAGAGGACATTCCTGTCGAATACAAGGGCATGCGGATGCCTGTTCCTCACGAATTCAAGGAGGGGTGGTTTGCATCTGCCGGACGCACGCGTCGATGGGTTGAGCATCATTTGTCCATGATTCCAGACAAGCAATCCTATCGTGTTCGAGACGTTGTGACACGACGAACCATTGGAAACGTTGACGAAGCCTTTGTGCTCGAGTTGAACGGTAGTGGAGAAGAAGAGAATGGACGAATCAGGCAATTCGTCATGGCTGGACGCACCTGGACAATCGTCGATGCAGACCCTGAACAAAGCGAAGTCTTGGTCGCCCCGGTATCAGTGCAAGGAGAAGCACCAACATGGGTTGGTGAATTACCACCCGTCCCCGCAATTGTTGCTCGAAACATCGGTCGATTACGTCGATTGATCGCCGAAGATTTTGGCCTCGTTGAAGCCAAAGAATCAGATCAACTCGATGTTGCTGGCTTGCTTGCCAACGATGGCCTCCCATTATCAGCGTATCCGCTTGATGGTGAAGCCATTGGACTGCTTGCTGATACCATCACACGACATATCGATGCAACGGAGACGCTTCCCGATCAACAGACCATCACGATTGAGCGTCGTTCTGAAGCACTCGTCATCAACATGTGTCAAGGCACCCTGATCAACGAAACGATTGGCCATTTGCTCCTCGCCATGGCATCAACCCAGACAGGAAGATGGGGTGGCTTGCTCGTTGAACCAACACGACTCCACCTTTCTGGAGCAGACATTGAACCCGAGCAGGTGATCGATTGGCTGAATGAGCTTCCAGCAGATGGAATCGAAGGATTACTCTCCGTTACGCTCCCAAATTCTCGACAGGTTCGATGGCGATTCGCACAGGTTGCGAAAACGTTCGGAATTCTCCAACATGGTGTCGATCCTCGTAAAATCAATCTCAATGCCTTGGTTCGAAAATACCGAGGAACCATTGTGCTTGAGGAGGTTCTCAACAAACTCTACTACGAACGTATGGACATTGAAGGTGCAAAGGACGTGTTGCGTGGCATTCAATCAGGCCTCCTCGACGTCATTGTCACACCACCTGGTCCTCTCGGAGTATCAGACCGCAGCCAGAAGGATTTGTTGCTGCCGAACTGGGACAACGAAGCTGTTCGTGCTCAACTACGGCTACGTTTGATGAACGAACGTGCTGTCTTGTGTTGTCTTAAATGCCGTGCTATACGACGATTTCGTGTTGAGCGATATCCTGAATTGAAGAATCCAAAGGAATGCATTGCTTGTCAAGGACAAATGTTGGTCTGTGCCCGTGAAGGTCTTGAGAAAATGCTCGAGGAGTGGGTTGCTTCCGAAGAAGAAAGCGATCGAAATCGAATGATTCGAAATGCCTCGTTGATCAAGACGCATGGGTTCCATGCCATCGTTTGCCTCATGGCTCGTGGTGTTGGTGAGGCGACAGCACAACGTATCCTACGAAAGGGCAACAGCAAGGACATTGAAGGTGTATTGCAATCGATTCATCATGCTGAAATCGAGTATGCACGTACTCGCAGATTCTGGGGATAGTCACTCGAACTCAACGTTTCGGAGGTTGATTCCTGCTTCTTTCATCATGTTGGTGGAACGCGTGAAATCCTCCATCCAACGTTCAGGAATGTTGCTCGTTCCAGCATAGACGACCTCAACGATTCCTGCTTGAATCAACGAACGAGCACATCGTGTACATGGCGGCCATGTCACATAGGCTGTGCAATCCTTGAGAGAAACGCCAACACGAGCAGCATGCATAATCGCATTTTCTTCAGCATGACAGATAAGTGGATACTTTTCTTCACGGTTCTCTAGTCGATCCGTGGAATCATCAATACCTCGAGGAAATCCATTGAAGCCTGTCGATCGAATCTCACGGTCTTCCCCGACAACGACACATCCGACTTTTGTCGATGGGTCTTTGCTCCACGTACTGATGTGGTTGGCCAGTTCAAGAAATCGTACATCCCACTTTGAACCCATCTTGACCAACTCGGGGTTATGCTTCATCCCTTTGAGTCTTTGCAGGGAACAATTCCATGTGTTCTGTACCCCAATAGTCAAACGATTCGTACAACTCACCAATGAGATACAATGAGCCAATTGCAACGGTAAAGTGCGGCTTCATCTCGCTCAAACAGGAATGCGTTCTTTGTGCATCCTCCTGTTCGTAAAGGGCACTCGATGATGGCCAATCGAGTTCACGCAGTGCTTGCAAGGATACGCCAGCGTATCGTCCGAACTCTGGCTTTGTAAGGACGATCGATTCGGGCGGTTTTTGCTTGCACAGATCGAGCAGTGGTTGGGTAAATTCAATCAAATCGTGTTGCGGTGTACATCCAAACACAAGCGTCCAGGAGTCTTCTTGCTCGATACGGTGGCGTAGTTGAGGAAGCATTCGCAACAAGCCACTTGGATTGTGTGCAGCATCGAAGAGCATCGAACCTTGCCAAGGTGCTGGAAGTTCTTGGAATCGACCAGGCCAATTCAACAGCTGTGTCGATTGCTCAAGTCCGTCAGTACTGAGGCCAATCGCTTCAAGTGTTGCTTTTGCCAACAATAACGCTTCCTGTTCAAAAGATGCCGTTTCAGGAATGGTAACCCATTGAATTGAAGCCTCATCCTGCGTTTCATCAAGTTCGGTTCTTCCCGCATTTTTTGCTTCGGATTCAATGGCTGCCCGTGCCTCTACATCGTGTACATTGCGAACGATCATCGGCTTCCCTGGACGGGCGATAGCGGCCTTTTCAGCTGCAATTTGTGCCAGCGTATCTCCGAGAACATCTCGGTGTTCAAGGCTGAGAGAGGTCAAGATGCTCACGTCCGCTTGAAGAATCCGTGTTGCATCAAAACGCCCGCCAAGTCCTGTTTCGACGATGAAAACGTCGACGTTGTTTCTCTCTGCACAAAGGCATGCAACGAGAAAGGTGATTTCGAAGAAGGTTAATGCTTCATCCAACGTTGATTCTGCTCCTTGAATCATGGAGAGGAATGCATCAAACTGTTCGGATGCAATCGGTTGACCATCGAGACGCACACGTTCTTCGATACGAACCAAATGAGGCGATGTGAACATTACACTCGATTGTCCAAGTTGATGCAAATGGGTTGCAAGAGTTGCACAGAGTGTTCCTTTTCCGTTGCTGCCGGCAATGTGGAGGATGGTTGCTTTGTCTTTCGATTGAATCAACGACTGATGGATTCGGAAAACACGTTCAAGACCAAGATCCATACCACGCTTCTTGCTTTCAGCAAGCCATTCACGAACGTTGGATGTCATCGAACTCAAACCATCCTTGCGGCTGGTTCTCATAGGTGTAGCGATGCAACGATTGTCCCTGCAATCATCGATGCGCTCAAATGTGGTTCGTGTCTGGAAGAGGTATGAGCGACGTTGCAGGAGACTTTCGCCGTCAACTCCCATCGATGATTGGGATGGCGGGGATGTTCGTTGCCACCATCTTCCTTGCCATGTACATCCGTCCATGGTACGACAAGGCAGGATTGCAGGCCTTTGGAGAAGCAGGAGCCTCTCAATTGCGCTACATCGGACTTGAATTGTTGATGATTTTCGTCTTTACTGCTGCAATTTTGATGCTTGCAAAATACAAGAAAGAGTGGGTCATCAAGTACGGAATTATGGGGATTCTGTTCATAGCATTGCTCTACGCAAGCATTCCGCTTGCCCATCAACTCATGGTCGATGATAGCGTCACACCGTTTGAATACGAATCAACGGATGATGCAGAGGCCACGTATCTGACCGAAATTGGCATGGATCAGTACCTCGATACCATTCGATCAAACCAAAGTGGAGAACTCATCAATACGATTCGATTAATGCAATGGGGTCTTGAGGATCCAGTATGGACAACAGATATCCCTCATGGAAACGTTACCTACGAATTTTCTGAATTGATCGTCGTTCCCGGTCCAGATTGGGTAACGATCAACAACGGTGCGTTCGTCAATACGCTCTCACTTGCTGACGGTTCGGTCGTTTCTACCTACGAATGTTTCTACTTCAATGCCCAAGGCGATCTTCGACCCATCGTTGAAACTGGATGTATTCTTGCTACTGAAACAGAGGATGCTCTCTACATTATTGACGCTGGGGAGAAACTTCACCGGTTCAATACTGACCGAGAAAACTCACCCAACCAGTTATCGGTAAAACAGGCAACCTGGCAACTTCCATCCGACATGAAAGTGGTTGATGTTCTCGTTGAGGCTGAACTCTTGAGTGATACCAGCCTGTTCGTTGTTAGCGAAGATTACGCTGGTGTGGTTCGATTGAACCAAACTGCGGGCTTCCCTGAAGGAGGGATTAATGAACCTGCACACATTCTTATCGAAGCTTCCAACGAAGCAGGGTTCACTTCTGCTGATGTGGGCTACTCGAACATTGCCGAAGTCCCAATGGAGGAATCGACAAGCGGGGAACAACTCATCGTACTTGGGACTGCAGATGGCGACGTCCATGCTTGGTCGTTTGAGCCAACCGCATCGGCGAGCAATCCTGATGCGCTGACCGAAGAATCTGGAGTCAGTATCGATGGGTTCGCTTCGGAAATCCGTGATGTCCGATTCACCGATATTGATGCGACGGGGTACACAGAACTTCTGATCACAACCGGAGATGATGCACGTCTTCTCTATGGGTCATCGATGGTTCAGCGATTGATTATCGACGTTCCTGAAGGCGAGAACGTTGCAGTCACCTTCGGTGAAACGCCTCAAGATGCTGAGGATGAAACCATCCATTTCTATGCCACGGTCATCGATGGAACCTATACCACTTCCAGCGGCGTCGTTGAGTCATCCATGTTCCTTGTTGGAGGTCTTGTGATCGAAGACATTCCGACCATTATCGGTCTTCTCTTCAGCCTCCTGCTCATGATTCTCCTCTACGTTCACAGTGAATGGTACGTTGTGAACACCGTTGGAATTCTTGTTGGAAGCGGTGTTATCGTCATGCTTGGTGTTTCATTCGTTCCAACGTTGATTATGGTCTTCATGATTGCAGCAGCGATATACGATGCCTGGGCGGTGTACAAATCGAAACACATGCTCGATCTTGCTGATACGATGATGAATCTCAATTTACCCATTCTCTTGGTTGCTCCTCAAGATTCCGAATATTCCATGCGTACTGAGCGAACCACAGTACACGAATCACCAGACGAAACTCCACGTGATGCAGTGCAAGAAGCTCCTCGTGAGCGTGTCGTTGCCAAGAGCAGTGATGCGATGTTGATGGGTCTTGGTGATGTTATCTTCCCTGGTATGCTGGTGCTCTCAACACTCCAGTACGTTGGAGGTGACGATGGATTCATCATGGCCATGACCACGCTCGTTGGTAGCCTGATTGGATACTCAATTCTCATGTATTTCGTCGGCAGAGGTCAGGCTCAAGCCGGCCTTCCATTGCTCAACGGTGGTGCGATTCTTGGCTACATCGTCGGTGGCTTGTTGACGATTGGTATGGCGATGTTCCAATTTAACATCAGTTTCTGAGGTGATTGAGAATGTTGGATATCCAGGTGTTCCGTGAAGAGGTCGATAAAATCCGTGCCGATCACGATCGTCGAGGCATTCCTCACGACAACATCGACAAGGTGCTTTCACTTGATTCTGAATGGAAACTGATGCTGCGTGAAACCAATGAATTGCGACGTCAAAAGAACGAAGCTGCACGTGGAATTGGTGCTGCCAAAAAATCAGGTGATGAAGCAGAAGCACAGCGCATCCTCTCAGAAGTCGCCGATCTCGGAGCACAAATTTCTGAAATGGAAAAGAAGACCGATGCGCTTCTTTCTGAACGTGATTCAGTACGTATGTCGATTCCAAACCTTTTGCATCCTGATGTTCCATCGGGTGCTGATGAATCGGGCAACACCAAGCATTCCCTGCACGGTGAAAAGCCATCCTTCGATTTTGAACCAAAGACACACAACGAGTTGATTGAAGAGAACAAATGGGTGGATTTGGAACGTGCTGCTAAGATTACAGGAAGTCGATTCTATTTCCTCAAAGGCGATTTAGCACGCTTGGAGATGGCTTTGCAATCCTTTGCAGTTGATTTCATTCAACAACGTGGCTTCACCTTCGTGCAGCCACCGGTCATGATGAACCGGGCTGCCTACGAAGGTGTGACCGATTTGTCAGACTTTGAGACGGTGATGTACGGTATTGATCCAGATGGCTACTACATGATTGCAACATCAGAGCACCCTCTCACTGCGATGTACATGCAAGAAACCATTCCTGAGGAACTTCTTCCACTGAAGATTGTTGGCGTTTCCTCGTGCTTCCGCCGGGAAGTTGGCGCCCATGGTCAATCCGATCGTGGTATTTGGCGCGTCCATCAATTCACGAAGGTCGAACAAATCATCATTGCAACACCTGAAACTTCATGGGAATTGCACGAAGAATTGTTGCAAAACTGTGTTGATCTTTGGGATGCGCTCGGCTTGCATTACGAAGTGGTCAACATCTGTACGGGCGATATGGGGACGGTTGCAGCACGAAAGTACGATCTTGAGGCTTGGTTGCCTGGAGCGAAAGCATTCAAAGAAATCGTTTCGTGTTCCAACTGCACCGATTATCAAGCGAATCGGCTTGAGATCCGTTACGGAACACCCGGCCATCCAAACCAACCAATGGTACACACACTCAATTCAACCGCCGTTGCAACATCACGAGCCCTCGTAGCCATTATCGAGCAAAATCAACTCGAGGATGGTCGTGTTCGTATTCCAGATGTGTTGCAATCGTACATGCAAGGTCAAGAGATTCTCGAACCTTGTCAATGGTAGTTTTAATAAGTACTAAACACATACTGCTCTTAGGAGCGGGACGAAATGACACAACATCGGCTGTATTTTGGCTATGGGTCGAATCTCGATTGGAACGATTGGGTTCAATATTGCGAGAAGAACAACGCGAACCCAAATGGGCTGAAGGAACGAGAGCCTGCTTGGCTCGTTGGCCACCATCTCAAATTTCACTACCATTCCAGAGGACGTAAGGGTGGAGCTGCAGATGTTGTACCAATCAATGAATTCCATGCCACACCTGGTGCCTTGTTTGATGTCGATGAAAGTGCATGGTCAACACTCGTTGCGAAAGAAGGTGCCCCATGGTACTACGAGGAGAAGAACGTGCTTGCGATCGGTTCGGATGGTCAATTGCATGATGCTGTGACATTCGTTGTTTGTAATGACAGGAGAAAACCAGATTTTCAACGCCCAACAGATGGTTACCATGGATTGATTCACGATGGCCTTCGTCATCGTGGATTATCAACCACAGGGCTTGAGATGGCGATGCAACATACGTTTGACACACCCACAATCAACCACCTGTTTGTCTATGGAACCCTGATGTCTGGCCAGAAACGCTTCAATCAACTCGAGTCGTATGTCCTCTCCCAACATGATGCTTCTGTACGAGGCCATCTTCATCATCTTGGAGACTACCCTGGAATGAAATTGGGTGATGGGAGGGTTCATGGCCAACTCATGAACATAGATGATGTAGAAGCGTGCCTCGAACGAATGGATTCCATTGAAGGATTCCTTGGTTTTGGTCATCATGATTCGTTGTTTGATCGAACAATTGTCCACGTTGAAACCGAACAAGGTCAAGTGTGGGCTTGGACGTACCTCTATGCTGGCAATGTTGATGATGAATCCATCATCAACGATGGTCGCTGGCGTTAATCACTCAGATGCTTCCACATCGAGGAGATTCGCCCCTTGTTCAACACGATCACCAGCATTGAAGTGCACTGATGTGACCAAACCACTTTCTGATGCAACGATTCGATGTTCCATTTTCATCGCTTCGAGAATCATCAGTGTTTGGCCTGCTTCAACGGATTGCCCTGCAGTTACGAGAACTTCCAGAACCACGCCAGGCATTGGTGCAACCAAGCCTCCTTGATGTTCATCGCTGCTTGCTCCTGCTTCGATGCGTTCCAGTGTGAAGATTCGACCAGAGTGGTGAACCCACCAAACGTCACCAACTTTGGCAACATGTGCCCATGCCTTGGTTCCGTCTTCAAAATAGATGCGAATGCGTCCGTCCTCGCGAGGGTGTGCACAATGGTTCGCAAACGTCCAGATCTTCGGCGTACGCTCGAGCAGAACATCGTACGTCTCTCCACCATAGCGGAATTCATGCAGCATCAGGGATACCTCCTGTTGAGCGTTTGGAATGGACTTGCAACGCCGACTGAACCGTGAGAAGATGCAACGGTTGCTCGATGCATGCCTGTTGTTTCAGCAACAGCTGCTGTCATGAGAGCAACGTCAAGATCGTCTTGACGTGGCAAAAACTGGTATCCATTCGGATAGAGATCGTCGATCATCGAAGTATACGTATCGCCCGAAACGACCTCTGGTACGTCACAGAGGTCTCGCAAGAAACCGATGTTCGTTGTTGTTCCAAGAACAACGAATTCATCCAAAGCACGGCGCATGCGTTGCAGAGCTTCTTCACGTGTTGGAGCAAAGACGATCAGTTTCGCCAACATTGGATCGTAATGTGGTGTCACCTCGTCCCCTTCACGCACACCCGTATCAAGGCGTATTCCTGGCCCTGTGGGCGGACGGAAGACTGCCAGAGGCCCAATGGCAGGCAGGAAGTTGTTCGTCGCATCCTCGGCATAAAGACGGACTTCAATCGAATGACCTCGAATGTTGAGATGGTCAACGGACATCGGTTCTCCGTTCGCAATACGCAATTGCTCTCGAACCAAATCGACACCTGTGACCATTTCTGTGACGGGATGCTCGACCTGAATACGTGTATTCATCTCGAGGAAATAGAAGGACTCATCCTCAGCAAGAAGGAATTCTACTGTTCCTGCACCAACGTAGTCAACCGCCTTCGCCGCTGCGACCGCAGCCTGGCCCATGCGTTCACGCAACGAAGAGGTCATGGTGGAACATGGCGCTTCCTCGAAGACCTTTTGATGACGTCGCTGAACACTGCATTCTCGTTCACCTAAGTGGATGCAACGGCCGTGCGTATCAGCAAGAACTTGCACTTCAACGTGCTTTGACTTCATCAGGAGCTTCTCAACATAAACGCGGCCATCTCCAAAGGCTGCGAGGGCTTCACGTCGTGCAGATTGGGCCCCGTTCTGTAATTCATCTGGAGCGTTGACAACCCGCATCCCTTTGCCTCCACCGCCCGCAGTCGCCTTCAACAGGAGCGGATAACCCGTTTCCTTCGCTGCATTTCGAATGGCTTCCATAGCAAGTGCTTCATCCTCCTCTTCGATTTCAACACCGGGAATGACAGGGACTCCAGCGGCCTTCATGATTTGCCGTGCTGACATCTTGTCGCCCATCTGTTCGATGGCTTGTGGTGAGGGTCCAATCCAGATCAGACCTGCATCCATGACGGCTTGTGCGAATTCTGCACGCTCCGAGAGGAATCCAAATCCAGGGTGGATTGCATCAGCACCGGTGTCTTTGGCCGCTTGAATGATGGCTGCCCCGTTGAGATACGTCTCTGCGATCGAATCACCCTCGAGGAGAACCGATTGGTCTGCAAGTTCTCGAAACATGCCTTCCTGATCGTTTTGAGCATAGATGGCTACGCTAGAGAGACCGGCTTCTCGACATGCACGAAGGATGCGACAGGCGATTTCGCCACGGTTCGCCACCAGTACACGCTGAATCATTCTCTCACCTCACTCTTCGGGTTTCCAATTCGCAGGTCGCTTTTCAAGGAATGAAGAGAGACCCTCTTGGCCTTCTCTCGAACCTCGCATTCGACTCGTGAAATCAAGCGTCCATCGACGTAGTGATGCATCATCTTCGCTCCATCGATCGAATCCGAGTGTCAGTTCCTTTGCCAACGTTGCAGCACTTGGACCTGTGGTGAGAACCTCTGCAACGATTGCCTTGATTTCGTCATCAAATGCTTCAACGTTCTCAACAATGCGTTCAATGAAACCGATTCTTAGGGCTTCATCAGCCTGGACTCGACTGGCTTGCATTGCTAATCGTCGGAAGTTTGCTGAACCTACGCGTCGATACACGTACGGTCCAATGACGGCAGGCAGGATGCCAAGTTTTCCTTCTGAGAGTGCGATACGAACATTTTCCGCTGCAACAACATAATCCAAACAAGCGATAAGACCTGCTCCCCCACCAAGGGCAACACCTTGAATCGCCCCTATTGTAAAGCAAGGGTGTGACCAAAGTCCATTGAAGAGACGATCGAGGCGTTCACTGTCCTTTCTGTTTTCTTCAGGCGTGTTGGCTCCTGCATCTCGCATCATGTTGATGTCAGCTCCAGCGCAGAAGTGCTTTCCACGACCGGAAAGAAGGAGCGTACGAAGATAGGGTTGCCCATTGGCATCTTCCAATGCATCAAGGTGCCCTGCACTGCGTTGTTTCGTCCATTCAAAGACTTCAATCAATTCTGTAATCATGTCAACATTGAGGGCATTGAACTTATCCTCACGAGCCAACTCAATTCGAGCACAACTGCCGTCAATGGTGAGTTGAATAAGGGATGTTTGCGGTGGATTTTCCATCGTTTTCATATCAAAAACCTCAATTGCATTTTCAAATTTTCAATTGGAATTTACATTCTAAAAATACCGTACTTTCCATCCGGTAGAGGAGCGTTCCTTGAAGCGGCGAGACAAAGTCCGAGCACATCTCGTGTATCCCGTGGATCAATGATGCCATCATCCCAGAGTCGTGCTGTCGAATAGTAGGGAGATCCTTCCACCTCGTACTTCTCAAGAATTGGAGCACGGAAGTTGTCCAACGCTTCACCTTCCATGGGAGGCTTGCCTTCTCGTTCTCGCTGATCTTGCTTGACCGTGCTTAGGACGTCGGCTGCTTGTGGACCACCCATAACAGAAATACGACTGTTTGGCCACATGAAAAGGAAGCGAGGATCGTAAGCTCTGCCGCACATACCGTAGTTTCCTGCACCATGCGAACCGCCGACAATAACGGTGAACTTCGGTACGTTTACACAGGAAACGGCCGTGACAAGTTTTGCGCCATCCTTGGCAATGCCGCCAGCCTCGTAGGCTTGACCGACCATGAAACCAGTGATGTTCTGAAGGAACACGAGTGGAATTCCTCGCTGACCACACAGCTCAACGAAGTGAGCACCTTTCAGTGAAGACTCTGAGAACAGAATGCCATTGTTGGCAACGATGCCGACTTTATGGCCATGGATGTGAGCGAAACCACACACCAAGGTTGTTCCATAACGTGATTTAAATTCATGAAAACGAGAACCATCAACGATACGAGCAATGATTTCACGAACATCAATCGGCGTTCGATTGTCGCTTGGAATCAACCCGAGAAGGTCTTCAACATCGTGGGCTGGAGGTTCAGGTTCTTGCATCGCTGCAGGTGCAAGTTCTCTTGAACCGATGTTCTCGAGAACGTTTCGAACCATGCGAAGCGCTTCTGGTTCGTCTTCAGCGAAGTGATCGGCGACACCTGATTGAACCGTGTGAACCTCTGCTCCACCCAAATCCTCAGCAGTAACCACTTCGCCAGTGGCTGCTTTGACCAAAGGTGGACCCGCAAGGAAAATCGTTCCATTGCCTTTGACAATGATTGACTCATCGCTCATAGCAGGGACGTATGCTCCGCCTGCAGTACACGATCCAAGAACGGCTGCAACCTGAGGGATGCCGTCTCCAGACATGCGTGCTTGATTACGGAAGATGCGTCCAAAGTGCCCGATATCAGGGAATACTTCGTCCTGCATGGGCAAAAACGCCCCCCCAGAATCAACGAGATAGACGCATGGAAGATGATTCTCATGAGCAACGGTTTGTGCGCGAATGTGTTTCTTGACCGTCATTGGATAATAGGAGCCGCCTTTGACCGTTGCATCGTTTGCAACGAAGAGGACTTCCCGACCGTGGACACAGCCGATGCCAGTCACGATGCCTGCGGAGTGGGCGCGGCCATCGTAGAGGTCGTAGGCTGCTAATGGAGAAAGTTCAAGGAAGGCTGTGCCAGGGTCGATGATGCGTTCAATACGTTCACGTGCAAGCATTTTGTTGCGACCTCGATGTCGTTCAACGTACTTCTCTCCACCACCTTGCTGGACGATTTCAAGCCGCTCACGCAACGTTTCAATCAGAGCAAGATTGTGTTCTCGGCGAGCAGAATAATCAGGATCGGTTTTGTTCACTCGAGTCGGTAGTCGATCCATCTGCTTCCACCTGTGCCGACCACTTCGGTTCAAGCCTTCAAGGCATCGTGGCTTTAGACACCAAGCATCAATCGGCCAATGTCACGAATACCTGGTGCAAGACCGACAATGAGAACGGCAAGGACAATCAACAATCGAAGATGCTTCTGCCGGTTTTCAACGCGCATCTCGACAAAGATGTAGGTGATCGTACCGACCAAGAGTGCTTTGACAATGGCAAACAGCCATGCGCCTTCAACGTCCCAACCAAGGCTATCCGAAATTCCACCACCATATTGAATCACTGCATCACTCAGCGGATGCTTTTCCGAATATCCGAAATAATCGATACCGACCATGGTCGCAAATCCATCGCACAATTGGCCAAAGACCATGGCGAGCACCAAGGGGCTAGCGAGCAATGCCTTGTTTGAGAGTTGCTCAATAGGATGATTGGCAACGACCTTCTCCTCAGCCTCCCACGACTTGATTGTGACACCCTCAGGGAGGACACCTGCTTCAAAGCCAGTCAGTTTTATTTGGCGAGCATCATCTTTACCGACTCGGTACAACGCAGCACAGATAATTCCTGGAATGCCGAGGACAATCAACGCTGGCCAGAAGACAACGTCATTCGGTAAGCGTCCTGATTCCTGAAGCCATGGCGTTGCGGCAAGTTGTGCCCAATGCCCTAAACCGACGAAACATGCACCCACAGCAAAGGCGAGAAGACCACGGGTAATGGTCGGCCAATCACGAGTCGAATGGAAAACAAAAATGAGGCTGGCAAAGCCGATACCGAGGCCTATAATGACCCAAATCAAGCCCATGTCGTGCTCAGCATATCCTGGGCGGAACAAGATTGCCCACATGAAGAGAAGCGCAAGACAGAGCAGTGGTACAATGCGCATGCGGATGTTCAGCTCACCGATGTCTCCTCCAACATCATCCCACTTCTTTCCAATAAGATGGGATACGAATCCAATGCCAATGAGCCATGTGGCCAAATGGAGGTGGATGATAGGAGAGATAAGGAGCCAGTCGATCGAAGATGGGAAGAAATCAGCATCCTCGAGGACACGGAAGATGGGTGCGAGGCAGACCCAAGCGATGAGAGCGATCATCATCTTGTCATCAGCAGGTAATTGAAGCGTACGAAACAGTGCTTGAAAGACCACGACGGATGCAAGAAGCCCAAAGGTATAGATCGCTGTATTTTGATACGAGTACCCTGCATCGCCTTGTGCGCCTGCATCTTGTTGAATCGGCTCCCAGATTATCGGGCGCAATCCATCATCCCAGACAGCCTGTGGCATCAAGACCAAGCCAAGGAGAACACCAATGATGAGTAAGAGAAGCAAACGAGTCAACGTTTGTTCAACCATTGACAATCGTGTTGAAGGGAGCGCAGGTTGATGCGTTGCAAGAACTTCATCAATTGACTCGATGGTTGACATGCTACGCCTCCGTACAGACGAGAAGGGTCAGGGAAATATCTCTTCCCTCTATACTCACTCTTCTTCTTCAGCGATGACACGAGGCTCGTGTTCTTCAATGAAGGAAACTTTGCCGCAATCGACAGCGTCTCGGAGAACGGTCACAAGACGGAACTTCATCATGGCCGCATTGGTATCGAAGAGCATGGTTTGTGGGATGACGATGTTCAAATCGTCACCATCGAAGGTGACACCGAAGTCGGAGTGACCTGTGTTCGATTCAAGGAGTGCAGCAACCTTCTCTTCCTTTCCTTCAACGACCTTCACGATCTTGAAGTTGTACTTGAGCGTCTTTCCAGCCATTGGGTGGTTGTAGTCGATACGAGCACGGCCAGCAGCGAGGAATGAGAGGTAACCTTGGCGTCCGCCGATGTTGACAGGAGCGCCGAGGTAGAGAGCGTTTGGGTCACGAACAGCACGTCGAAGTTTGTCGATGCTGATGGTTTCAATCATGGTTGCATCTTTCTCGCCGTATGCATCGGCAGGAGGGAGTTCGAGTTCAACATCCTTGTCGACCTTCGCCTCGAGGAGCGCTTCTTCGAATCCCGGAATGAGAGAACCTGAGCCAACAACGCAAACCATAGGCTGGTACGTGCGGTTTTCATCATGCATTTCATGCTCCTGAGCCGTGGCTTCACGGGTGGTTTCAATCAAATCGCCTGTTTCGCCGTTGTAGAGGTCATAATCAACGTGAATAATGTCGCCTTCTTCCATATGGGTTCACCTGAACGCTTCGGCGACTCGCAAGGTATTGATAAGTCAATTGGATGAAAACCTACTCTTCTTCGCTGCGAGGATGAGGCGTTTTCCGGGCATCAAGGATGGTTAACCAAGCCATTCCAAGCATCATCAGAGCCCAACCGGCCCACACAAGGTGAGAACCGGGGAGGTCGTAGATGATGACACGCATGCGCTGTACAGAATCCGCACCATCCGTCGAAACTTGCTGCATCAGCCCTGTCGTTTGTGAACCATCGAAAATGAAAACAATATCACCATGAGAACGAACCAAGGTATCAACTTCGCTTCTCGGCGGATTTGGCGATCCATCAAACCGAATTAGACCTGGCTCAACTTCCCCTATTTTCTCATCACCAGAATAGACACTGATGACAGCTCCAACATAACCATCACCCACTTCTAAATCGTCGCTCTCGAGCACGATTTCTTCGAAAACATAGCCATAACCATCGACTTCGACCATCTCTCCACGCACCAATGTAATGCGATGCGTTGCATCACCACGATCGACGAGAACCGTGGTAAACACATGTCCAACGAGCAACAAGAGTAATCCAAAGTGCACAAGATGGGCTGCTGGAGCGATTTTTTCAAATCCTGATGTTTGTACTCGCTTGTACACTTCAGCACCGACAGGAACGAGTGCAACAAGAACCGAAGGAAGCACAAGCCATGCAATGGTTCCACGTGAAAGGAATTCCGAAATCGGCTCACTTGCATCACCACCAAGCGCATGTGGAATGAGAATGGCCAAAACAATGGATGCAAGAGCTGTACCAAGCACGACCGATACGATTTGCTTTGGTGATTGTTTTCTTGATGTGTAAGCAAACAAGGCCAAGGCCATGGCCATGACAAACGGAGCACCAAAGAGCTCGTGCGCATTGAATTGAACCGCATCAATGCTTGAAACAAGGATGATCAAGGTGAGAATGATGTAGAGGCTGGTCAGAACAACGGGCGCCCAAAGGGTTGTTTGCATGATGAATGTACGGGTCAGCCAAGGCTTCTGCTCCATTTCTTCCTCGCCCATCACAAGCCAAGGGAGAATGTAGAATCCGAGCATGATGGCAGCAACGTGGAGTTCGACCAAGCCCGACCAAGCTGATGCCAGACACATCATCGTTCCCGCTGCGCCCCATCCCCACGCCTTGCGCGCATCAGGGGCAGCATAGAGCGGTACGAACATGAGCGAATTCAGCAAGACGAAGAGAAGGTCTTGCGTCAGTAAATAAGCAACGATAGGTACAACAATCAACCAAGGCGCTGAAAGAAATCCTCTGTACGACCAAAGTGATTCATCCTTCTCAAGATGTTTTGGCCAATCAACCGCCGTTGGTGCGAAGACCATTGCGACGAAGAACAAGGAAGGAGCATATGCATACGTTGTGTAATCAAACAGAACTGCAATTGCAGCCCCGAGAACGGGTATCAGGAACAAGTTCGAGAACGGGCGCCGTGTTGTTCCCTGTGCGGCTCGAATGAAGACGCCACTAAGCAGGAGAATCAGCAAGACGTAGGAGACGATTTCAACGCCTTCCGCACGATCTTTCAGAACCATCATGCGACCAAACACATCCGTTGGAGGTGTACCCTCTGCAGATACAACGAACGTGTGGACAGATGCAGCCCAAACACCGCCTGCACGAGTCACGAGGGTAGCAAACAATGCAAGGGCACCTGTAGCAAGACCAAGTCCAGTCCACATCAAGGTCGAGGTCTTTCCAGGACGGGTTCGTAGGTGTCCCATCAGAACCAGAGCGAGCCACGGGAGAAAGGAACCTGTTTCGACAGGATCCCATGCCCAGTAGCCTCCCCAATCGAGAACCATGTACGCCCAAAGGCCACCCAATCCAATTCCGAGTGTTGCAATCAGAAGGCCTGGACGGGTTTGATGCAGCATACGCTTGTCGATTTCAGCATCGTCTCCGTATTGGAGGATGGCGAGACTTGTTGCGGCAAGAGCAATACACAACGAGTATGCAAGGAAAACAAGCGGTGGATGAATCACCATCAAATCGGTTTGCAGAAGTTCATTCAGTCCTGATCCTTTCAGTCCGAGTGGATTTTCTGCAAAAGGATCCAATGTCATCGAAATGAGGAGCAGAAGGAGTGTAAAACCATGCATTAAGCGTAGCCGTAGTTGGTGTGTTTGGTCTTTCTCTGAAGCAAGGGGGCGACCAAACCACCATGCAACAAGACCCATCCAAGCAGCCCACATGAGCAGAGGTCCTTCCCGAGCAGCCCATGTTGCAGCAAAGCGATATTTGAGTGGAAGGTCTTCACCTCCGTTCAATGCAACGTGGAGAATGGATGTATCGTTCGCAATGAAGCGCGAAGCAAGTGCCACGAATGGCATGGCTACAGCCAAGTGAAGCAGAACTGAGACAATGGGTTGCTCAACCCTCCACTTCGGCCACAGCATCATGACGATGCAAGCAAGGACGGCCAGAACAAGCGTCCATCCCCACATGCTATTACCAAGGGTGCATCCTTGTTATTGCTTTGCGTGAGCCCATCACCAGCCGAAGTGTTTCGCACGGCTGTATCCAAAGGAGAGAAGGACGGAAATCACACGCTTGAAGAGAAGTGTTGGCTTACGAACCATGATCTTCAATCCGATTCCGAGTTTTGTCAATGGACTCATGTTTCCGAGTTCTTCAGGAAGGCACTTTGCCATCGCTGTCATCTCTTCGTCGGAAAGATTGTACAAAGCATCCTTCCCTTTCAGAATCTTATGATAGGGTGGGAAGGTCGATTTCCAAGCTTGTTCGTAAGGAGCCAACGCCTTTGCTGACAAGTCGCCGTTCTTCATGGCCTTTGAGAGAACATGAGCAGCTTCCCGCCCGGACCACAGTGCAAGATGCGATCCACCCTCGAACAAAGGTGATGTGAATCCTGCAGCATCACCAACGAGAATGATGCCATCGTCAACCGTCTTACTTCGAGGACCGGAAATTGGAATTGTTCCGCCAAATGGTTTGATCTTCATTCCATCCTTTCGCCATGGAGGATTAACTGCTGGCTTTCCTGCAAGATACGTATCTTCAATGAACGAGTCGAGATATCGAATCGCTCCTTTCTTATCCGTTGTGACCAATCCAACATTGGCTCGTTCACCTTCTTTTGGAATCATCCACACATAGCCATGCGGAGAATACTTTGGCCACAGATAGAAATCAAGGTAACCATCATTCGGCACATCATTCAGTTCATACTGAAATCCAGCGATGACTTCAACTTCGGTTCCCATATCAAGGAGTTTTGAGGCTGCACCAGATACGCCAGAAGCATCAATTACGGCAGAACATTCAATTGGAAATTCATTTCCTTTACCTTCAATAATCCAATTGGAAAATTGATTTTCGCTATTGAAAATTCTTTTCATTGATGTGACGCGATGGTTCAGGAATAACTCAGCCCCAAGTGCTGTGGCTTCGTCCATCAACCACTGCTCAAACAAATGCTTCTCGAGAACGTAACCCGGTTCAGTCAAGAGCTTGTTTTCGCCACCAGGGAAGATGACTCGAATGCCTTTCACATCCAAGGCCTTGACATGATCCGGTATTTGCAAATCCAGATTCTGTACAGCAAGATCAGAAAGGCACTCGCCGCAATGTACGGGTGTTCCAACTTCAGGATCTGCCTCGACAACGATGGTCGACAGACCTAGTCTCGAGGCATGTATTGCAGCAGAACCACCGCCAGGACCAGCCCCGATAATGAGGAGGTCGCATCGCCTTACATCTGCCATAGTTGATTGATGAGTACACGGCACATGAATTCAACGGTGTTGACATATGGGCAATGGGTAGCGTCTGCACCAACCCACTGCAAGCCCCTTGGTTGGTCGAAAACGAATCAGTGGGTTTGTACAGTCACCCTCTGATTCGCTGAATTATCGATTGAATCATGGAATTGCTGAGATGATTGTTTCATCTCAACGATTTCGTTCAGACGTAGGTCACTTCTCTTGAGAAGAGAAGACGCCACAATTCAATACCGTCCCAATTGTCTTCACCGGCAAAGTACAAAT
>Ga0255774_10000084_pt1 | contig 87699 bp, 94 predicted proteins | sample 101ome_17_FD_179972 | JGI IMG/M metagenome (GOLD analysis project Ga0255774, IMG submission 179972) | Coastal salt marsh microbial communities from the Groves Creek Marsh, Skidaway Island, Georgia - 101407AT metaG (version 2) | ecosystem: Environmental > Aquatic > Marine > Intertidal zone >... | reverse complement strand
CCGCAAAGCGCATGGAAGCATGCTCCCTCGAGGGGTGGGCCTGAATTGAAAGCGGAGCGCTAGCCGCTAGGAACTTGACCAGGAACCCAAGGGGTTCGATGCGATCGGCAAGCTCGCCACCGTCTTGGTCTAAGACCTCAGCAGGCGAGGATGGGTGAGTTCCAAACCAAAGCTCTGCCTGCGGCTGGCCATCTGGCTCGGTGCCAATAAGTTGAGGTATCAGATCAACTGAACCCCACGCATAGCGCTTTGGTGAGTTGGTGAGCTTTAGCAGTGTCACCTGCCCAGACTACCTATCCTCGTCTGGCGCAACTATCACCGACATTGGCCCGGTGGGTGGTGCAGCAGCGTTTAGCTCGCTTCTGCGTGCCCGCTTGGCCCACTGGTCAGCAATGACGCCGGAGATAACGGCAAGAATCACCGGGAAGAAAAAGGCTGTCGAGAGCCCCACGCCCTCGGTAAGCGCCCCCATACCTGCCTTGGCGCCAATTGCCACCGAGGAGTTAAACAGGCTCAACCTACTTACCGCCCATGCGGTTGAGACTCCGGGGATGTGGCCTGCCGCCGAGAAGAACGCGGGTGATGCTGGTGCCAATCCAAGACCTGCGAGCCCCCACAAAATTGAGGACGTCAACAACCCCAAAATCGTATTGAAGCTACTTATTGCTGAAGCGCTTAGAGCCGCTAATGCAAGGGCTGCTGCTGCCAGGAATGCTCCCCTCGAAGCGATGGTGTGAGGGTGGTACTTCTCAGCAAGTCTGGTCATCGAGAGCCGACCGATAATCATGCCAATCATGAATACCCCAAACGGTATCGACCTCAGAGCAACATCGACATTTAGGACATCGCGAGCAAATACCGCCGCCCAGTCGATGACGGCGACCTCCGGGTAGATTGCGGCAAAGAGCCCGATTGCTAGGAACCAAAGCTGCGAGGGCATTTGGTAGAACTTGCGCTTGACAACCCCCGCCTTCTCCTCGACGTGGCCGTCTTCATCAGGGCTCAATAGCCACCGCAGCGTGAATTCAAAGATGATGATTGTGGCTATGGCAACAAGAATCAAAAACAGCTCAAGCGACAAAAAGGTCGTCGAGATTGCTCCCGTAATGGCTGCGCCAACAGCTCCGAGCGACCAGCCTGCGTGCATACGACCGATGATGTTGATGCTGATCTGCTTCTGAAGTAGCACCGCATGGGAGTTCACGCTCACACCCAAAAGCGACATCGAGAAGTTGAAGCAGATGTTCAGAAGCATCCAGAGCGCTGGGTCGTTTGTCCATGCCAAGGAGACCAAAAAGATCATGCCCGCATAATTGGCAAAGCGAATCAACGGTCTTGACCCAAAGCGCATCATCAGCCTCGATGCAAAAAGCAGGGGAGTTATTGAGCCGATAACACTGAAGCCAATGATGGTGCCCCAGGTGGCAAAGGATACCCCCAGCCTGTCAATGTATTCGGGGACCCATGCCACGGAAGCTAGAGCGCCGTGTCCCATCAGGACAAAGGTTGCAAGCAGTCCAATCTGGGCCTTACGGAGCCTTGTGCCAGGCAGCCTCTGCAATTAGCGTCCTTTAGAGATATCGAGCATCTGAGCACGATTATGGAGCTTTAGTCGCTCCCTGCCGCTTAGCTGACCGAGGCGTTTTTCTTCGCCATCAACATTTAGCCACCCGGGCCAAGCCATGAAGTCAACTCCGCGCGAGCGCAAGGTCTCCTCAATAGCTTCTTCGCCCGGTTCCGAAGGCGACCACCAGCTGGCTCGATCGGACATCAGATGCCCGATGGTCTCAATTGCATCGGCTTTGGTGTGGCCAATGAGACCAACCGGACCGCGCTTAATCCAGCCGGTGCAGTAAACGCCTGGGATGTGCGATCCAGTCTGGTCAAGTACCCTGCCCTCTTCGTTTCGAATCACACCCTCAACATCGTCAAATGGAATGCCATCGAGTTCGCTGCCGAAGTAGCCGACCGCTCGATATACGGCCTGAACCTCAAACTCGCGCATCTCGCCTGTCGCCCTAACGCGTCCGGTGCCATCAAGCTCGGTGCGCTCAAACCTGATACCCGAAACCTTGCCATCGGTGCCAAGAATTTCCCTAGGGGTCGAGAAGAAGTGGAGGTGAAGCCTGCGCTCCTGGGGTTCTGCGGGGTTCTCCCTGAGATCTTCAAGTGTCTTGACCATCACTCGTATCTGATTGTTGGAATCAATTGCCTCGCGAGAGCCGTCGTCGTATTGGAAATCCTCTTCATAGACAATCGCCTGCACTCCCTCAACGTGAAGCGCCTCTCTCAGTTCGAGCGGTGAGAACTTGACCTGTGCTGGGCCCCGGCGACCAAAGACGTGGACGTCCGTGACAGGTGATGCCTTCAAACCCTCATAGACGTGATCTGGAATGTCCGTAGAAAGCAGGTCGTCTGGGCGCTTCACCAAAATTCTTGCGACATCGAGCGCGACGTTTCCGTTGCCGATAACCGCAACCTCTTTTGCATCCAGCGGCCATTCGAGCGGAAAATCTGGGTGAGCGTCATACCAATTTACGAAGTCAGCAGCTCCAAAGCTGCCCTCAAGGTCCGCTCCAGGAATGTCCAGATCTGCGTCCTTGATTGCACCGGTTGCAAAGATGATCGCGTTGTAGTGGTGCTTCAGATCATCGAGGGTGATGTCGATACCGTATTTGACGTTCCCGAAGAAGCGAATGTCTCCCCGGTCTAAGACCTCAAACAGGGCCCTGATGATGCCTTTGATTCTTGGGTGGTCTGGAGCTACGCCATACCTGACCAGTCCATAGGGAGCAGGTAGTAAGTCGAATAGGTCGATTGATACGTCGAAGTCCCGCTCGGCCTTCAAGATGAGGTCTGATGCATAGATACCGGCAGGACCAGCACCAATTACTGCAAGACGTAGCTTGGACATTGTCTCTTTCTAAAAACTAACCTTTGCGGTCAACCACAGCCCTGGCAAAAGCTTCAAGGGCGGACTTCACGCTACCACTGGGTAGTGGCTCAAGTGCATCGACGGCCATGTCTGCCCAGCTGTCGGTGACTTCCTCTGCCTTGGCGATAACCGGGTGGTTTCTTAGCCTTTCGAGGACAGAGGCAATATTAGCCTCGCTGGCTTTGGCGATGTCGCTGGCCAAAGCCTTTGAGTCCTCGTCCTCGTAGGCAGTTAGCAACAGTGCTGGCAGGGTGGGAACGCCGGCAAGAATATCGGTTCCCGCAACCTTGCCCGAGTCTTTCTTGGAGGCCCTGATATCGATTAGGTCATCTGCGAGCTGGAAGGCAATGCCGACCCGCTCTCCATAGAGCCGCAGCGGCTCCTGATAGGCATCATCTGCACCCGCAAGCAGTGCTCCTAACCTTGCGGAGAGAGAAATCAGGGATCCAGTCTTATCCCGGACCACATCGAGGTAGTGCTGGAGCGGATCGGAATCACCGGGTCCAATGGTCTCGTGAAGCTGACCAAGAACTAGCTGCTCAAATACCTGGGCCTGAAGTTGTAGGGCTTCGGTGCCGAGGTGGCTAACGATGTTGGCAGCCCTTGCAAAGAGCAGGTCTCCTGTCAAAATCGCAATGTTGTTACCCCACACAACATGGGCTGCATCGACACCTCTTCTTGTCGAAGCCTCGTCCATGACGTCATCGTGGTAGAGGGTGGCAAGGTGAGTGATTTCCATTACCACCGCGGCGTTCATCACGTCGGAGTTTGTCCCCGATCCAAGGTGAGAGGTGAGCAGCACCAATAGTGGCCTGAGCCTTTTACCGCCAGCTTTCGCAAGGTGATTCGACATCGAGTCAACGACCGAGTCGGTCTTTGCGGTTGCCTCCTGAATGCGAGTCTCCACAACCTTCAGATCGGTTTCGATCTGCTTCAAAAGCTTGCTATCGCCGAGCTTTTGGAACTGTGGGGGTAGGAGGGCCATCAGTTTCTAAACCCCGTGTGAATGGCAACAATTCCGAAAGTCAGGTTTCGATATGAAACGTCACTAAAACCTGCGTCTCGGATGTCCTGTGCAAGCTCGTCCTGGGACGGCCAGGCCTCGATGGAATCGGCTAGGTAGCTGTAGGCCTCGGGGTTCTTGCTGAGAAGCCTGGCAACAATAGGCAAAACGTTTCTCAGGTACCAGCGGTAGAGAGTCCCGAGTAACCCTCGAACCTTGGAAAACTCGCAGATAACTAGCCTGCCTCCCGGCAGCAGCACCCGATGAAACTCACCTAGCGCGACCCTGTGGTCCTGAACGTTTCTAAGACCAAAGGACATCGTGACCGCATGAAACTCTGGCTTTTTGAAAGGCAGCTTCATGGCATCGGCAAAAACGAACTCTAGGTCGGGGTACCGCTTCTTCCCCTGAGCAATCATGCCCTGAGAGAAGTCAGCCGCCACTACCTCAGCGCCTGGAACCCTAAGTGCCATGGAGGAGGTTCCCGTGCCGGCGGCGATATCTAGGATTCGCTCACCGCTTTTTGGCGCCACAGCAACCTTCAGCGAGCGCCGCCAGAGCCGGGATTGATAGAGGGACAAAAGGTCGTTGGTCTTGTCATAGGCCGAGGCGACCTCATCAAACATCGCGGAAACGCTACTTGGATCTTTTCCTAAATCGGCCCTGGTCACCCGCCAAGTCTAATCGGGCTAGGAATCGCCTCTGCCCTGGGTGGCAAGGGTATAAACCACTAGCCCAACCGACCCAAACATCAGTGCCACCACCAGCGGAGTCGTCGCATTCATGAACCTATCCGCAGGCGTCATGGTTGTGATCTGAATCTCGTCCAGGTTCAGCGGCTCCGCAGCATTTGGATCAACCTGACCGTTTACAACTACCGGGGGTATGACCTGCTCAATTTCATCGCCCTCACGGAACAGGTCGTCCTCATTGTCATCTGCCAGGGCGGGTCCAGCGAGCAGCATCGCGCCCATCAGCACAACACCTGCAATTCTTCTCAACAAAAGCCTCCGCTTAGACTGAATAGGAATAAAAAGCCTAAAAGCTGTTGCTCTATTCTTTCTGCACTCTCAGAGAACTGGAAGCTAGGAATCAAATTGACCCTCAAGGTTCACATTAGGCAAGCGGCCGTGCCTGAGGTTCTTGAGCTAGCTGGTGCCAATGTCTTTTTGCATGAGGGCAAGCTCATCAAAGGCTACGGAGTCGCTAGGCGACTGGCCGCCAAGGGCGATGGCCGGATTCAAGAGCTATCTGCAAAGTGGCAAGAGCTCGTGGATTCGAGCGACATCCAAGATGAGGTATCGGTTCCCGGAACCGGCCTAATTGGCCTTAGCTCAATAACCTTTTCACCAAAGAGCAGCGCCGAATCCGTGATTATCGTTCCCGCCAGAACGCTTGTCATCCAGGAGGGTCACTGCTACGAGGTCGTCGTAGACGGCGATGAGAGCTACGACAAGGGCAACGCACCAGCCGGCAATTTCGCAGAGGGTCTACAAAGCTCGGCGGGATTTAGGGCTTCGGTTGAAAAGGCCATAGCCAAGATCAGCGCGGGAAGCCTGGAAAAGGTTGTGCTCGCAAGAGACCTCGTGCTCGAAACTCTTGAACCGGTCGAGCTGGAAGCGGCACTGCTAAGGCTCCACCAGCGCTATCCCCACTGCTGGACCTACAAAGTTGAGGCTGTCTTTGGAGCTTCCCCCGAGCTGCTAATTCGCTCCGAGGGCGGAGAGGTCTCCGCAAGGGTGCTTGCAGGCACTGCCGGCAGGGGAACTGACCCGGATGTTGATCGCGCGATTGCTGACGGCCTCTCTCATTCGCTCAAGAACAGGCATGAGCATGGCTATGCCGTGCAGTCACTGGTCACAGCACTCGAGCCCTACTGCTCCATTATTGAGGCCGACGATGAGCCATTCTCCCTGGCACTGCCAGATCTTTGGCACCTAGCCACCGACGTCAAGGGCAAGCTCAAGGCCAAGACCTCGCTTTTAGATGTGGTTGGTGCACTGCACCCGACCGCAGCGGTCGCAGGCACACCTCGTGAAGCTGCCATGGCGCTGATTGAGGAGCTGGAACCCTTTGACAGATCCGGCTATGCGGGACCTGTCGGTTGGCTAAGTTCCGACGGCTCGGGTGAGATTGCCATAGCTCTACGTGGCGGGGTTCTCGAAACGGGCCAAATCAGAGCAATGGCGGGCTGCGGCATCGTCAGCGAGTCAGAGCCAGAGGCGGAGCTGAGCGAGACGGAGCTGAAGTTCAGGGCCGTTCGTTGGGCCTTTGGAGCCTAGAGCGCATAGTCGATAAGCACAAAACCGGATTCGCTCCAAGCGCTTTCTAGCTCGGCAAGATTTTCGCAGCGGAAGTACTTCCAGCCATAGGCAGCCGCAAGGGCATGTAGATCTACCTGTTGAGAAGTAGTAAAGAGCCTTTCAAATGTCTTCTTTGGCAATAGCTCACTGACCTCAAGCCGAGAAAAGATGTTGCCGCCATTGTCATTGCCGACAACTAGCCGCACATTCAGCTCGCCAAGGTCGCTTCTATTGAGCCCGTTGGCATCATGTAGGAGCGTCAGGTCGCCAATCAAAGCAGTCACATCCTGCTTTTGTTGCGCAATACCAATCGCTGTTGAGACAGTTCCATCAATTCCAGATAGTCCTCGGTTCGAGTAGACCTCAATCTCTCTGGGCCTAGCGACCATGTCGGCCACTCGAATCAAATCTGATGCTCCAAGTAGCAGCCTTGGGCTGTTGTCCCAGACGAACCGCACAAATTCTCCGCGATTATCCAGCTCGGCTTCTTTTCTCCAACTTTCTAACCATGCGGCATCGACTTCGCCCGAGGGCATAAGCCTCTCAGCCGATGCAATGGCATTGTCGAAGGGGTCAAAGTTCCCGTAGCTGGATGTCTGAACATAAAGGGCACTGGTCGATATCAGCTTTTGGATTGACCTAGAAAGTGTCGGCTTACCAAAGACCACTACCTTCCTGACCTGGTCCTCGAGTGCATCCAAGGCCGATAGGTAGTCGGTGACCGCATTTGGTCCGCTGCGCTCCCCAGAGCTTGGTTCGGCAAGTAGCGGAAGGCCTGCCTCTTCTGCAAAGGCCCTTGCCCCTGAGCCACCGGCACCAGCTATAACCACGGTGTGGTTATCTACCGGGACCTCGAGTTCACTTTTCTCGCGGGTCTCAGGCTTGGGCATATCACCCAGTCCAGCAAGCACTGTGTTGGCATCTGGCTCTGCAGCACTTAGTGGCAAATCAAATTGAAGATTGAGCTGAACCGGACCATTTTTAGTGGTGGCATCGATAACCGCTTGGGAGGCAACCTTGGCCGCCACCGAAGCATCGACTGCCTCAAGGTCGTAATCGGCTACCGTCGCCGGGGCAAAAATCCCGGGCTGAAACGTGGTCTGGTTTGCGCCTCTACCCCTGAGCCTGGCGGGTCTGTCGGCAGTTAGCAAAATCAGCGGCACTCCGGCATGAGAGGCTTCCAACACCGCGGGGTGAAGGTTCGCGACCGCAGTGCCACTGGTGGTGATAATGGCAACTGGCCTGCCCGAAGCAATTGAGTTTCCGAGGGCGGTGAAGGCCATCGAGCGCTCGTCAAGACGAACCGTTAGTTTGGCTTTGCCATTTTCTTCGAGCTGTCCGGCAGCGATGGCTAGGGCTTGAGATCTAGCTCCGGGAGAAAGATAAAAGGACTGAACTCCAGAGGCGACAAGATTCGCCACCAGGCTGGCGGCAAAGTCTTGGCTTGTCACTTCTTGTCGTCTTCATCGTCCTTCTTGCGCATCTTCTTTGAGATGTCACGAAGGAACGTTGGGTCGTCATCGGGTGCAACGGTCTTCCCGCGACCACCAAATCCGCCCTCGTCGCCGCGCTTGAGTGGGCGTCCGACCATTAGATAGAGGAGGCCTCCGAAGAAAGGCACGATCACGCAAAGGATGACCCAAAGCCATTTTGGCAGGGACCTAACCTCGTTTTTATCAGCGCTGATCGCAAAAACGGTTGTGAAAACCATCCAAATAATCAAGAACGCAAGCGTTAGAAGAGCCACTCGTGTCATACCTTCAACCCTAGTTCGTTTCGCTTCCTCTTAGACTGGTGATGTGAAAAACCCTTGGCTCAGCTACGTGCTAATCCGTCTCGGGCTCTTCTTCGGAGTCTTTTTCACACTCCTACTGCTTCAGTTCAACCCATTTTTCGCCGCAATTATTGCAGCAGCCGTATCTTTCGCGATAGCACTGCTGTTTTTGGACCGCCAACGTGATGCCATGAGCGCTGCGGTGGCAAAGAAGCTGGCTAGGGATGCCTCTGGTCGCTATCAAGATGACCTCTCCAGCGAGGAGGACAGCATCTTGGACCTAGAAGCTAAAGCTGACAACGGCGATGCCGGTGCCCACGAGGACGGCAAAGCCTAGGCCTGCAAAAGAGGTCAGCTTCAAAGCTGTGATCAACTCACCTGGGTTTCTACTCTCCATGATTATCAGCGTTACCGGCAGCACCAGTAGCAAATTCAACATGCCCAGAATTGCCGCGGGATAGGCCAGCAGTATCAAAAAGTTCAACGCAACCGGCAGCCAAATCAGCAGCATAAAGAGGGTCTTGGAAGCCTTGCGACCTAGCCGAACCGCAAGGGTCTTCTTCCCTACCGCAGCATCGGTATCAATGTCTCTGATGTTGTTCACCAGCAAGACCGCGGTCGCATAGAACCCAAACGCGATGCCTACCAGGACCGCAAGCGGATCGATAAGAAGTGTCTGGATAAAGTTCGTGCCCACCGTCGCAACCAGACCAAAGAACACGAATACGGCCAGCTCACCCAGACCCGCGTAGCCATAAGGTGACTTGCCGCCTGTGTAGAACCAGGCGGCCAATACAGCTAGCGCCCCCACGCCAAGGAGCCACCACTGAGCTGTGATTACAACTATTGCCAATCCAGCGAGCATTGCGATGCCAAAGGTTACAAATGCCGCCCGCTTCACCGAATCGGGTCTAGCAAGGCCTGCTGCAGTGATGCGCTGGGGACCAACGCGGTTATCGTCGGTCCCGCGAATGCCGTCTGAGTAATCGTTCGCGTAGTTCACGCCAATCTGCAAAAACAGCGACACCGCAAGCGCCAAAAGCGCAAGCACTGGGTCAAAGCGGTCCAGGGTGAAAGCCACCGCCGAACCGAGATACACCGGAGCTACGGCCAGTGGAAGCGTTCGCACTCTCGCGCCAGTTACCCAGGTAGAAAACTTAGACATTGGAAAAGACTAATCGGCGACTAGTTTGCTGCACGCTACAAGATCGGGCTTGCCAGAGGAAAGACGCGGAAGCGCCTCGACCCTCAGAATTTTTCTGGCCTTGGCCGCAGGGGATATTGCCTCGGTCAGCTGTTCAAAGGAAACCTCTGGGCTTCCTGAATAGACGATGCCCACCGAATGACCCCACTCGCTCTCAACCGCGCAGGCCGCAACCTCTTCGACCCCAGCAATGGCAAGCGCAGCCTCCTCAACTCGCTCAAGAGAGACCTTTAGCCCTCCAGAAACTATGACTCGATCAGCCCTGCCAAGAACCTTAAGCTTGCCATCAACCATCTCCCCCAGGTCGTTTGAAAGGTAGCTGCCACCAAGCCCATTGGCCAACACAGGACCAGATATCTCGATCAGCCCGTCAACGATTTGCACGGCAACACCATCTAGTGCTACCCCGTCATAGACACAGCCTCCGGCTGTCTCGGCCATGCCGTAGCTGAGGACAATGTTGAGACCCTTGGCTCTGAGAGACTCGACCAGAGCGAAGTCTGCCGCCTGACCGCCCACCAAAATGGCATCAAATTTTCTCAAAGTTGAAAACAGGAACGCGTCACTATCGACCTCGGCAGCTATCCGATGGAGCTGAGCGGGAACAAGGGAGGTGTAGCGGCGCTCCCCCTCCATCAAAGATGCTCCCCTCACAAAAGCCTCGGTCGTGAATGGCACCTGAGTGTTCATAATGACCGGCTGCGAATCAGAAACTACAGATCTGATCAGCACATTTGACCCAGCAATGAACTGCGGTGTGAGGGCAAGTAGCCACTGCCCAGGTCCGCCTAATCTTGCGAGTGACGCGGTTGCCGAGTGCCTAAGAGCCTCGACGGAGAGCTCTAGCTGCTTTGGCGAGCCTGTAGAGCCAGAGCTTTCAACAATGAGTCCCACATCATCGGCAACCTCCTTAGGAAGAGAAACCTCAGGCGGAACACCGTTCACCTCAGGAGCGGAGATGAATCCTGCGCAGCTGCCCTCGAGAACATCAAGAATCAGATTTAGAGCGCCAAAGGTGTCATTGGCCGGACAGACCCGGAGCTTTTTCATTTAGAAGTGCCAGGGGGTATCAGACCAGTTTGGTTTGCGCTTTTCCAAGAAGGCGTCTCTGCCCTCTTTCGCCTCGGCCGTGCCGTAAGCGAGCCTGGTTGCCTCCCCGGCAAATAACTGTTGGCCAACCATGCCATCATCGGCCGCGTTCAGCGCATACTTCAGCATTCGAATTGCTGTCGGGCTCTTACCCAGTATCTGCTCTGCAAACTCAAGGCCAGCACTCTCGAGCTGCTCGTGATCCACCACCTTGTTCACAGCACCAATCTCAAGAGCCCGCTGGGCGTCATACTCCTGGCCCAAAAAGAAGATTTCTCGAGCGAACTTCTGGCCAACCTGCCTCGCCAGCAGCATTGATCCATAGCCGGCATCAAAAGAACCAACATCTGCGTCGGTTTGCTTGAACTTGGCATGCTCTCTGGAGGCAATCGAGAGATCACAGACCACATTTAGTGAGTGGCCACCACCTGCAGTCCAGCCAGAGACTAAGGCGATGACGACCTTTGGCATGAAGCGAATAAGCCTTTGAACCTCGAGGATGTGAAGCCGGCCCGCTCCGCCGGGAGAGTACTCATAGCCACTGTCACCCCTGACTCTCTGGTCACCACCGGAGCAAAAAGCCCAGACGCCATCCTTGGGTGAGGGACCGTTGCCAGTGAGCAGCACAACCCCAACATCGGAGAGCATGCGCGCATGATCCAAAGCTCTATAGAGCTCATCTACCGTTTGCGGTCTAAAGGCGTTTCGAACCTCAGGCCGCGAGAAGCCGACCCTCACTACTCCAAGGGAGTGGTGCCGGTGATAGCTGATGTCCTCCAGGTCCTCAAAGCCAGCAACATCGACCCATTGGGTGGGGTCAAACGGGGCTGCTGGAGAAAATTTCATATGCCTAGACTAATCAAATGGCAGCCGACGAGATAACCGATGTAGCGGTTGTGGCCCTCCCGCTGAGGACTAAGTTCCGCGGCATTGTGGTGCGCGAGGCTCTTATCTTCCGTGGCAGCCAGCGCTGGAGCGAATTCAGCCCCTTCGTCGAATACGAGGACGATGAGGCTGCGCAGTGGCTTGCTGGGGCAGTGAGTTGGGCCAATGACCCGCTTCCTAGCTCCTTTAGGCAGTCAATCCCTGTGAATGCCACCCTGCCTGCGGTCGGTGTGGATGAGGTGGCAGATGTACTTTCACCCTTTGGCCGCTTTAGCTCGGTAAAGATCAAGGTCGCCGAGACGGGACAGGGTCTAAAAGATGACATTGCCCGAGCAAGAAGAGTAAGAGATCTTTATCCTGATGCAAAGATCCGACTTGATGCCAATGCCGGCTACACCACCGAGCAAACCATGCAGATCGCAAGGGAGCTCAAGAGCCTTGAGCTGGAATATATTGAGCAGCCGGTAAAAACCATCGCTGAGCTCAAAGAACTCAGGAACTGGTTGGCCGAGGAGCAAATACCGCTCAAGGTCGCAGTTGACGAGTCGATTAGAAAGTCAACCGACCCACTGCTGGTTGCCAGAGAGCAGGCTGCAGACATTGCAGTGATTAAGGTCCAGCCCTTGGGAGGTATTCGCAGAGCCTTAGCGATAGCCAGCGAGAGCGGGCTCGAGATTGTTGTTAGCTCTGCCCTTGAAAGCTCCATAGGCATTTCTCACGGCCTGCATCTTGCAGCTGCCATGCCTGCTCTCAGTTACGACTGTGGTCTGGCGACAGCAAGATTGCTTGGAGGCGACATTGTCGACTCTCCCCTGGTCCCAGTAAACGGAGAGATTGAATTGCGCGAGGTGGACCCGAGTGAAGAGCTTTTAGAGAAATATGCTGCAAGTCCTGAACGCACCACTTGGTGGTTAGAGCGCCTCGAGCGTTGCAGGCAGCTACTAGAGACCTGAGTAGACGTGTAGACCTTTGAAGAATAGGTTCACGATGGTGAAGTTAAAGATCACCGCTCCAAATCCGATAAGCCCTAGGATTGCCGCACGTTTTCCGGTCCAACCTCTGGTTGCCATGGCGTGTAGGTATCCGGCGTAGACCACCCAGATGATGAAGGTCCAAACCTCCTTGGTGTCCCAGCCCCAGTAGCGGTGCCAGGCTCGCTCGGCCCAGATAGCCCCAGCAATCAAGGTAAAGCTCCAAGCCACAAACCCCACCATGTTGAACCGGTAGGCAACTCGCTCTAGCTGTCTAAGGTCAGGAAAGCGGTCCATCAATGCCCGCCCCACACCGGCCGCCTTGATGAGGTAGAAGATGTGGAAACCGGCGGCTATAGCAAAGAACCCGGTAGCCATGATTGCAACTACCACGTGGATTACCAGCCAGTAGCTCTGCAGCGCAGGCATCAAGGTCTTGACCTCGACATAGAACAGGCTGACCGCGGCGAAGAGAGTAACGAGCGAGAACCCGGTGACAAAGGTTGCAACGTAGCGCACGTCTTTGACCCTGAGCGAGATTAGGTAGATGGTCAAAATCATGAGTGCGCCCGAGATAGCAAACTCATACATGTTTGCCCATGGCACACGCTGAGCCGCAACCCCTCGCAGGAACACCCCAACACCTAGGACCACGGTTCCGGCACCCAACACCCAGAAGCCATAGCGCTCAAAACGCGATTCTGTTGGGTCGTCTTTTAGCCTCGCAAGCTGAAAGGCGAACATCAAAAGCGCGACCGCCAAAAGCCCCATGGCTGCGGAAACAAAGAGCAGGGAGATTTGCGACAGTGGCTCATTTAGGACAATGTTCAACTAGTCACCCTCAATCTCTTTGCGCAAGTCAACAATCAATTCTTCGAGGCCATCATCGTCACCCCTGGCTAGTGCCGCATACTCAATTTTGCCAGCCAACTGCCGCACCCAAACCCGTCTTCTGCGAACACTCAGCGAAAACACAATTGCCACAAGAGCAATAAATGCAAACACCATGATCCACAGGCCACCCGGGTTATAGGCGACATCCAAGGAGGCAAATCGCTTCAACCCGTCGAAGGAGATGAATCCAGCTCCTCCGGGAAGCTCAGCCATTTCGCCAACCCGCAACTCAATTGGTGGGTTGGGTCCGTCTCGCCCGGCAATCAAATCAAGGTCTGTGATGTCCAATGCATAAACGTTTCTTGGTATTCCAGCATCGAGCCCAAGATCGCCCAAATAGACGTTCATGGTCAAAAGCGGATCAATCGGGTCCGGGTAGATTGACGCATAGGCTCCCGACTCGAGCTCCTCAGCGGTCGGATAGAAAAAGGCGATGATTCCAATCTGCTCGGGACTGGCATCAGGAGCTTTAATCACACCAAGCGATGTCATGTTGGAATCCTGGGGCAGAAAGACCACTGGCCCAGAAAAGGCGATGTTGCCCACACCGTCATAGAGGGTTATCACGGGTGCAAAACCGTTACCGGTCAAGAACACGTTTGCCCCGGGTGCCTCAAGCGGAAAGTTCACCCGAATGTCAGAGTTCGAGTTTGTAAGCCCATCATCGAGCGTGACGTTGGCAATAAAGTCAACGGGCTGGCCCAGATTTGCAGGGTTTCTTAGGTCATAGACAACCTCAAAGTCCTCCAAGGTCATTGAAAACGGCTGGAGCTCATTTTCAAAGAACAATGGCCCTGGGGAAAACGCGTCATAGCTGGCGAGGTTGTTTACGAACGTATCGCCCTCAACTAAAACTCGCTGACCTGAGAAGCTGAAGCCACCGCCAAGCCCCACGGCAATCAACAGCAGCACCAGGGAGTAGTGAAAGACCAGGTTCCCGGTCTCTTTGAGGTAACCCTTCTCCGCAGAGACTGAGTCGTCCAACCTGCGAACCCTAAAACCACGAGACTTAAGCGCCTGTTCGGCCCGGTCAAGCTGATCGCCCTTGGCCGCTGCAGTTACGTATGCGGGCATCCGCTCAAGCTTTTGCGGAGTCTCAACAGGCTTTGCACGAAGAGCGTTTAGGTGGGCCTGCGTCCTAGGTAAGACGCAACCAACCAGCGAGACAAAGAGCAGAATGTAGATAGCCGAGAACCAGATCGATGTATAGACATCGAACAGCTGCAATGAATCCAGCAGAGCTGCAATCTCAGGCTGCTGGTCAAAATAAAGCCTTACGCCATTTGGATCCGCACTTCGCTGCGGATAAAGCGAACCAGGGATTGCCGCTAGGGCGAGTAGCAACAGCAGAAACAACGCTGTACGCATTGAGGTGAGCTGGCGCCAGAACCAGCGACCCCAGAATATTGGACTAAAGCGGGAGGATGATGCCACTGTTCACCACCTGAAGCCAATTGGTAAATTGCAGCCAGAGGCCGGTTGCCATGAGCGTGCCCAAGACAATCAGTAGCACCCCGCCAAAGATATTTACCTTGCGAATGTTGCGCTTGATGAGCTCAACGCTCCTTGCGGCCCAACCAATTCCGGCGGCCAGAAGCAAGAACGGCACCCCGATGCCCAGTGAGTAGACCGTGGCAAGTATTCCTCCGCGTAACGGATCCCCGCTGTCACTTGCGAGAACCAATACCGCCGAGAGCGTGGGTCCAATGCACGGAGTCCACCCCAGCGCAAATACAACCCCTAGAAGCGGAGCTCCAAGTAGCCCCGTCCTCGGTGTCACGGGCAACTTGATGGTCCTCTGGAAAATGCCCAGCTGCCCAATCATTGCTAGACCGAAAAGAATCACGAACACCCCAAGCACCGCCTGGACCCAGAGGTTTCGGGTGAAAAAGACGAAGGCCGCGGAACCCGCTAGCACCCCAAGCAAAACAAAGACGATGGTAAAACCCAGCACGAATAGTGCCGTTCCGAGAACTGCCCTTGACCTGACATTTGCGGACACGTAGCCGAGATAGCCAGGCACAAGCGGCAACACACACGGGCTTGCAAAAGTAACAATTCCGGCTAGCAGGGCTATTGGAATTGCCAGTAGCATCGAGCCGGATAGGGCAATCTCCGAGGGGCTCATTCGGCCACCGTCTCGATCAGCTCGCGCAAGATTGACTTGTCGATGCGCCCAAGGATTCTGGCGGAGACTCTTCCCTCCCTGTCGATGACAAGAGTTGTCGGCACAGCCTGCGGGCTTACTACTCCAGAGAAAGCAAGCGAAACCGCTCCGCTCTGGGCATCCATGATGGAGGGGTAGGTGATGCCAAAGTTCCTATCGAAAGCGAGCGCCGTCTCTGCGGTGTCACGAACATTCACGCCAACAAACTGCACTCCCTGATCGGCAAATTCCTCGCTCAGTGCAGCCATGTCAGGAGCCTCGGCTCGACACGGAGCACACGCCGCATACCACCAGTTCATCACCACCACAAAGCCCTCCAGGGCCTCGGAGCTCAAAAAAGCTCCGCTCTCCGTGGCTCCCTCCCAGTCATCAAAAGTTGGTCGTTGATCTACCGCAAACTCCGTGACTGTGCCATCGCCTGCGATGTAGTTTTTGTTATCACCGGATCGGAATTGCTCGGCTAGTGGGTCCTGAGCGCAACCAGTGAGGATCAAAGTCGCAAGTGCAATTGAAAGTAATCTCCGCACCTAAATCAGCCCCGCCAGCTTCATGCCGGGCTCACGATAGTCAACCGGCACTAACTTCTCATCCTGAACCTCGAAAGAGGTAATCGAAGAGAGTGAGCAGCGCCTGTTTCTTGGGTTATGCGGAAGTCTCAGCCCCATGGCGCTGCGATAGGTCATCCATATCGCTAACTGGTGAGAGACGAAGACAACATCTCCCGAATCAGTGCTCTCCCAGCCAGCGAGCGCCGCCTCGGTCATGCGATTCGCAATCTGGCTAAATGGCTCTCCCCAGCTGGGGCGTGAGGGGTTGTAGAGATTTAGGGCTAGGGATGGTTTTGCGAGCAGCGCCCTTGGCCCCATTGGATAGCCGCGAAGCAAGTTCCACGGCTCAATAATGCGCTCGTCGATCACCGGCTCAAGACCAAACTGCTCTGCAACGGGAGCCGCAGACTGCCTCGTTCTCTCAAGCGGGGAAACAATTAGCCTTGAGACTTTTCGCCCCATGCCCGCCAGCTCCTTAGCGGCGGCCTCAGCCATCTTGTGGCCGCGTTCACTGAGCGGGTAGCCATCCAGACGCTCATAGAGCAGGCCTTTGGGATTAAACACCTCACCGTGTCTTACGAAGTGAAGGCGAGAGGCTGGCATAGAACAAGTTTACCTTCGCTAAACTTGGCTGAATTCCGCCAGCTAGCCCCAAAGGACCTAAGAACTATGCTCAATCGCTCAAAGATCGGCGAACTCGCAGGCCAGCAAGATGGTCCTGTAACAATCGGCGGCTGGGTTGAAACCCTCAGGGACCAAAAGCGTATCCAGTTCATCATCATTCGCGATGAGTCCGGCAGCGTTCAGGTCACCTACCCTCGCCCAAGCGAGGAGGATGCGCTCGCGGACCAGGTCTCAGGGCTCACCCACGGCAGCTTTGTGATTGTCAAGGGTCAGCTCAAGCACGATGAGCGCGTAAAGCTCGGCGGTATCGAGATCTTGCTCGAGGGCCTTGAGGTTGTCTCGGCATCACTACCAGATAGCCCAATCGCCGAAGACACCTCCATTGACAAGAGGCTCGACTGGCGTTTCATCGACTTTAGGCGCCCAGAGCTAAACCTAATGATGCAGGTTCAAACCACGATTGAGCAGGCCTGGAGAGCGCACTGGCTAGCCAATGACTTCGTAGAGATTCACTCCCCGAAGCTGATGGCTTCACCCTCGGAGTCCCATGCCGAACTGTTCAAGCTTGAATACTTTGAGGGTCACGCATATCTTGCCCAGTCACCTCAGTTCTATAAGCAGATGGCCATGAGCGCAGGCCTCAACAGGGTCTTTGAAATCGGACCCGTATTTAGGGCCGACCCCTCCTTCACTTCCCGCCATGCAACCGAGTTTGTCTCCATCGACATGGAGATGAGCTGGATTGACTCCCACGAGGATGTCATGAGCTTCCAGGAAGAACTGATGGTCAAGGCCATCACCGCCGTCAAGGAGAAGCACGGGGAGAGAATCAAGGAACTCTACGAGATCGACATCGAGATCCCGAGCACTCCTTTTCCCCGCATTCCACTTGCCGAGGCGCACGAGATTATCGAGAAGCGCGGCTATAAAGTCCCGAGGACCGATGGCGATCTTGACCCAGAGGGCGAGCGCCAGATTTCTCAATACGCCAAAGAAGAACTCGGTCACGAGTTCGTCTTCCTAACCGACTACCCAAAGCACATCAGGCCCTTCTATCACATGCGCCACGAGGGCAATGATGCGCTAACCAAGAGCTATGACCTTATATGGAAGGGAACCGAAATCACCACCGGTGCCCAGCGCGAGCACAGGATTGAGGTTCTTGAGGCTCAGGCCAAGGACAAGGGTCTTGACCCCGAGGGCCTCGACTTTTACATGGACTTCTTCCGCTATGGCGTCCCTCCGCACGGCGGTTTCGGCATGGGGCTAACGAGAGTCGTGATGCTGATGCTCGAGCTCCCCAACATCCGAGAGGCAAGCTTCCTCTTCCGAGGACCAAACAGGCTTCAGCCCTAGAGCCAGCCCTCTGTCATCAAGCCAGGCACGCGATCGAAGTGCTTCAGATTATTCGTTACCAGGGTGGCACGCATGCTTACCGCATGCCCCGCAATCATCTCGTCAGCTAGACAAATAGGTCGCCCCAATTGCTTCGAACCATGGAATTGCACCGGCAAGAAAAACTCCAAAAAGCCCGAGCTGCTCGAGGTTCAAGCTTTTCTCACAAACAGCTTTGAGAAGTTCGTCAGGACCGTCTCCATGGGCCCTCTGGCGAAGAACCTGAGGTTTACCATCGCCAGCACGCTGAGCACCAACCAAGTAAGGAAGGCGGTTAGGGCGACGAGCCAGGCATCGAGCTGGGCAAACAGGCCAAGCCCCCAAGCGGAGAAGAGCACGGAGAAGATGACTGATTGGGATAGGTAGATGGTCAGCGAGTGCCTACCTGCCGCCGAGAGCAGCGCAATGCCACCCAACCTTTCGCTGATCAGCCACAGCACTCCCACATAACCCGCAGAGAGAATCGGGGCGGTGAGGAAGTTCAGCGCCAAGGAGATAAGCGATAGACCGAGACTGTATTGATCCGCTAGCAGGTTGAAGATGTAGATTGCTGCCGCGGCCAGCTGCAAAGGAAGTCCGAGGGCAATACCCCACAAAGCTATGCGCCTCATCAGGTTGGGATTAGCACCGGAGGCCAAACCGTTCTTTCTTGCAACCAAGACTCCGACCAAAAATGCGACCATAACCAAAGGCCCCTGCAACAGGAAGCCTTGAGGTGCGAAGGCGAGCCAGAGTTCAAATCTGGCAGCAGCGGCCTCCAAGAATCCACCCGAGGCAAGCGCCTGGTTTAGGCCCCCTAGGCCGGCAGTGTCGTCTGGAAGTACCTTGCCTTTGCTTGCGAGAAATGCTTCCCCAACTGCCACCAACAGAGCAAGCAGAGTGAACAAGACGGCGGAAAAAATGTAGGTCCCTCTTGCCCAGCGACTGACCGTCTTATCTGGTCGGAAGTAGAGGGCCAGAAGGACAAGTCCAAATACTCCGTAGAGGAACAGGATGTCGCCGTGGAAGAGGAAGACGAAGTGGACAACACCAAAGAGAATCAGCCCGACAGACCTACCAACCCAGCGCGAACGGTTTTCCCGCTCACCCTTTATTACGTAGTGAGCGGAGTATCCAAAGAGGAACGAAAAGAGCAGGTAGAACTTTGACTGGAAAAAGAACATCACAATGAAGGCGGCAGCAGAGTTAGCACCAGACGTCAAGTCAGCCGACTCAAAGCCGCTAACCGTATCGACTGCAAAGTATTGAACGTTCACCATCGCGATACCGAGCAGGGCAAAGCCTCGCAATATGTCAGGAAAAGCGTCCCTTGAGCTAATCATGAACCTGGCCCAAGAATCACTTCAGCCTGCTCAACTTGGCGTGGAAATCTGCGGCCCACCGATACCTCTTGCCAAGTTGTGCGAGAGCAAAAATCAGGATGGGAAACCAGAAGTTCTTCAGGGCCCAGAAAATAACCCTTCTCATGCGAGCTCGCTGAGTTTCTCAAAGGCCCGCTTTTCATCAATTCGCCAGAATGAGATCTGCTTCTCGTTGATAAGCAAAACTGGCACTTCCTCGCTGAAGCGTTGCAATTTGTCATAGTCGGCTATGTCAACAAGCTCGACTGTGTATTCGCGCTCGGGATATTCAGCGGCAAAACGGGCAATGACCCTTGCCAGGTCGGACTCAGCTGCAACGCAAAGGTGGCAGCCCTGCCGAATCACCAATTGAATCTCGATTGGCTCTTTCATGGTTCAAGACTAGGTGATTCTCTTCAGCTCTAGACTTAGCGGGTGACCCCCGAAGCCGCGAAACCGACAAAGAAGATTGCCGCCTTCTTCGATGTCGACAACACGTTGGTCTGTGGCTCAACTGCGATTCTTTTTGGCAAGGTTGCCTTTACCGGAGGCAGCATTAAGCGCCGGGATATCTGGCGGTTTATGTGGGAACACGTGATGTTTATAAGGCGTGGGGAGAAGACCTCCAAAATGGCCGACATCAAAGATCGTGCCCTCATGCTTACCCGCGGGCACTCGGTAAAGGAACTCCAAGAGCTGGTCGACCAGGTTTATAAAGACGAAATCCAGCCAAGACTCTGGCCTAGATCGGTTGAACGACTAAAGCATCACCTTCAACAGGGTCATGAGGTGTGGTTGGTGACAGCCTCGCCCGTGGAGCTAGCGGAAGTAATAGCCCAAGATCTGGGTGCAACTGGATCTCTTGGAACAATTGTCGGCCATGATGGCAAAGTTCTGACAGGCGAATTAGTCGGAGCCCCACTCCACGGCAAAGCCAAGCGCAAGGCGGTAAAGAAACTTGCTAAGGAGCGCGGGATAAGCCTGAGAAAGTCATGGGCCTATTCGGACTCAGTAAACGATCTACCCATGCTCAGTGCCGTGGGGAACCAGGTGGCTGTGAATCCCGATGCCCAGCTAAGGCGCTATGCGGTAGCTGCGGGCTGGGAAATTCTGCGCCAGCGCAGGCGCGAGCTGAGGGGTCAAAAGTAAAAACCCGCCTCATTGGGCGGGTAGTTACTACTTCTTGTTGCGACGCTGGTGGCGAGTCTTGCGAAGAAGCTTGCGGTGCTTCTTCTTCGACATGCGCTTGCGGCGCTTTTTGATTACTGAACCCACAAAAACCTCGTCTATGTTCTTTTTGCCCTTGTGGGCAACCTGCCAAAGTCTAGCCCTTGCGCCTTAGGCGCTCAACCTCGGCATCGATTTGCTCATCGGTTATCGGCTTGCCGCCCAGGCGACCGTATGCGTCTAGGCCCACAAAAATCGCTGCGATACCCATCCCCAGGATTACCCACACTGGCCAGTAGGGAGCACTCGGCGATGTAATGAACCAGACCCCGGAAGTCAATGCGACGACTGCCGCGTAGACCCACATGTAGGTCCGAAAGTCCTGCTTTTTCTTCAGCTGCTTCTCTGCGAAATTGCGGAGTTCATCATTACGTTCAGCCATTACTTCTTGCCGACCTTTGCCCTAACTTCCTCTGCGAAGTGAGTAGCTTCACTTCGAACATCGTCAACAACCTCTTCGACTTTTTGCCTGGCTAGCTTCTCGAAGTCCTTGGCGCCTTTTTCGGCATCGACCTTTGTCTCGGCAAGTTTCCTACCTAGCCTCTTGCCAAGTTCTTTGGGGTCGACATCGACATCGAGCTCGTCTGCGCGAGCGCGGAGCTGCTCACCGAGCCAGGATGCCTTCTCGGTTATCCAGTGGCCCAGCTTCTCTCCCGCCTCACTGAGGTTCTTAGCGAGGTCCTCTTCACCCTCAGCCTCAAAGCCGAGCGAGAGGAAGTTGATCATCCAGTCCTCAATCTCCTCGAGTGGCTCAGGGGTAACCGAGTAGAAACGCTTCTGGCCATCCTCACGGGCGGCAACCAGTCCCACCTCACGAAGAGTCTTGAGGTGCTTTGAGACTGTGGGTTGGCCCAAGCCGGTCTTCTGAACAAGCTCACTTACTGTTAGCTCTGAGCCGGCTACCTGTGCCGAGAGCAGAGTCTCCATAATATTGCGCCGTGTTGGGTCGGCGATTGCCTCAAATATGTCTGCCATAACTAAAGCCTAATCCTTTGCGGCGGCTATTTCATTTGCCCTATTGACTGCCGCATCTAGGGCACTGGAGAAAAGCTTCTCAAGATTCGCCTCATCCAATGTTGCGATGATGCGCTCTGTTGTGCCGCCCGGTGATGTCACATTTTTTCTAAGCACGCTTGGCTCTTCGCCACTTTCTGCCAACAGGGCCGCGGATCCGAAAAGCGTGGAGCGCACAAGCGTCTCTGCCTGCTCCTGGGTGAAGCCCTTCGAGATGGCGACCTTTTCCCACTGCTCGATGATGAAATAAATCCAGGCAGGGCCCGAGCCAGAGATTGCGCTCAAAGCATTGATCTGCTGCTCTTCGACCTTGACAACCTCCCCAACCGACGAGAAAAGCCACTGAGCCGCATCCAGGGCATCGGCGCTTGCGGTGGAGTGGGGAGCCAGCCCCGTTACAGCTTGACCAACCATTGCAGGAGTGTTTGGCATCGAGCGGATGAGGTTTTTGTGTTGAGGGAGAGCTGCTGCCATGGTCTTTAGCTCAATACCCCCAGCCATTGAAATCACAACAGAGTTCTTGGGGAGCTCTTCGGCAATCTCAGTGAGAACATCGACAATTTGGTAGGGCTTCACGCCCAGCACGACAACATCCGCATCCCCCGAAAGCAGGGCATTGGCGTCCGGCGACTGCTCAACCGAGAGCGCGCTAACGCCCATCGCTCTGAGGCTAACGGCACTCTCTTCGCTCTTAGTGGTTGCGGATATGAGTTCAACAGGGTGTCCGGAGTCGATCAGGCCTCTCAGCACAGCCGAGCCCATAGAGCCGGTGCCCAAAAAACATACCCTGAGGTTATCCATGGCTAAATCCTAGATTGGTAGGTATGGGGCAACCAACGGATACCCAATAAACACGGCGGTATTCATGGTGGTGTGGGCGATGACGAGCGGAGCAACTCTGCCGCCACGAAGGAATAGGTAGGCAAAAACCAAGCCCATCAGGAAGTTGCCGATAAATGCCGAGAAGCCCTGGTAAAGGTGGTAGCTGGCTCTGAAGAGGCTCGAGATTAAAACCACTGCGGCAATAGTGAGCCCTGGTCTAATTAGCTCAAGCTTCTTGGCCAAAAACGCAACTGCAATGACCTCTTCCTGCAGTCCTGCTCGCAGTGCCGCCAAGAACAGAATCAGTGGCGTCCACCAGTAGTCACCCAGTGAGCTGGGTATTACCCGCGCGGTTAGGCCTAACTGAACCGCCAACACATAAAGCGCAATCCCTGGTATTCCAATTGCGATTGGCAGCCCAAGACCCCAAAGGAAATCCTTAGCTTTGGGCAAGAGCCCGATGCTGATGCGATCGAGGCTGAGAAAGTAGAGAGCCAGCAAGACTGGAACCAGAGAGAGCGAAATCGAGGCAAGCTGAGAAATAAAATCCAGCCAGCCCTGCTGGGCGAGAGGGCGATTGATGGTGGTTGAAGAACCGGCAAGGCCCTGGTTTGAATTCAGTATTCGCAGCAGGCTCAGCACGGCATAGATCGTGCTTGCCCCCAAGGAGACCATCAGGGTTAGCCAAAGTTCGAAGGAGTGCCTGCGCATAAACCTCGCTCCAAACCAAAAAACTGTTGAGAGAAGAAGTTTAGGTGGGGGTGGGTAGCGGTAGTTTGGTTTGATGGCCAAGACTAAGAGTGAATATCGCTGCAGCGAGTGCGGCTGGTCAACGGCCAAATGGGTTGGCCAATGCAGTAGCTGTCAGGCCTGGGGAACTGTTTCAGAGACCACCTCCGTCACCAAGGCAAAGCCGGCACAGATCAGTTCGGCTCGAGCAGCAAGGCCCATCACAGACATTGAGGTAAGCGGCGAGGGTCACTACCCGACAGGGGTTCAGGAGTTTGATCGCGTTCTAGGCGGAGGGCTTGTTCCGGGAGCGGTGGTGCTTCTCTCAGGTGAACCGGGAGTGGGTAAGAGCACTCTGCTTCTAGAGGTTGCCGCGAGGCTCGCAAAGGGCGGCAAGAAAGTTCTCTACGTCTCTGCCGAGGAATCGGCTTCTCAAGTAAAGCTTCGTGCCACCAGGACCTCAGCACTATCCGAGAACCTATTTCTTGCAACCGAGACGGACCTTTCGAGCGTTCTGGGTCAGATTGACCAGGTCGATCCGGAGCTCATAATCGTGGACTCGGTTCAGACCGTCTCAAGCCTGGACCTCGATGGAGTTGCTGGCATGCCGGCGCAGGTAAGAGAGGTGGCAAGCAACCTCATTCGAGTTGCTAAAGAGAGCTCAACACCGCTGGTATTGGTCGGTCATGTCACCAAAGATGGCTCGATAGCAGGCCCGAGGACTCTCGAGCATTTGGTCGACGTCGTGTGCCACTTCGAGGGCGACCGGCAGACCTCTCTTAGGTTCATTCGCACCCTAAAGAATCGCTTTGGCCCAACCGATGAGGTTGGCTGCTTCGAAATGAGTGGCGAGGGCATTATTGAGGTTCCGGACCCATCAGCCCTATTTGTCTCGGAGCAGCAGACCAATGTCTCAGGAACCTGCATCACCATCACAGTCGAAGGGCGCAGGGCCTTGAGAGCAGAGATCCAGGCTCTGGTTGTGAAGAGTGGCTCCCCGCAACCGAGACGGGTGACCAACGGAGTTGATTCTGCGCGGGTAGCAATGCTTCTCGCCGTTTTGGAGCGCCGAGCCGGACTGAGCCTCTCAGACCGAGACGTCTACGTCTCAACCGTAGGCGGCATGAAGATAACCGAGCCCGCAGCTGACTTAGCAATTGCGATAGCAATTGCATCGGCGGTGAAAGACAGGCCAGCTGCGCAGTCGCTCGCGGCCTTTGGGGAAATCAGCCTCAGCGGCGAAATTCGTGGTGTAACTAACCCTGCACTTAGACAATCTGAGGCGAAACGCCTCGGTCACAAGAAAGTAGTTGACTCTTCTAGTTCACAGCTCGCTGCCGCCATCGCGGCAGCTCTTAGTTAAGAATGAAGCGCTTTTCCTCGGAGATAACTCCGTTGACCTCAACTTTGATCTTGTAGGTGGCTCCTGCGGTTGGCACCAGGTCATTGCCACTTAGATTGCAGCCATTCTCTGACGAGTAGGACTTCTCCCAGGGGCTTGCGGCTGCCTCCTCTGGGGTATTTGAACCGAGAGTGACAAAGCGGTCAGTGTCATTGCTGCGGTCACAGTCTCGTGAGGACCAGTAGGTCTGCTCTCCTGAGGTGATGGTGAAGAACGTCACACGAGAACCTACGTTGAACTTGCAGTCGACCAGTCCGTTGTTGGTTATCTCGTACCAAATATCCGGGTTGGTGTCAGGGGCAAAAGAGTTGAAGGTCTCCACGAACTGATTATCGGCATCGCCGTTTATTAGCTTGCCGATCATTACCTCAACCGAAACCACGCCAGGGGCACAATTTGTGATCTCAGCCGGGATGGCCTCCTCGGTCGCCGTTGCTTCCTCGGTCGGTAGGACCTCTTGACCAGTATTTGCCAAAAGCTGGGGAATCCCCCAGATACCTGCGATGAGGGCTACCAGCACCACCAATGCGCCGATTCTTCGTGTGCGATAGACGCTTTCGTCGGTAGCCATAAGGTAAATCTAGTTAGAGGTGCCTCAGCATTCGGCTGTTTCCAAGCGTGTTCTGCTTAACTCTTGCGAGATCAAGGAACTCCGCAACACCCTCGTCGTGGGAGCGGACCATCTCGGCGTAGGTCTCTGGGTCAACGGGGATATCGCTGATCTCCTGGAATCCTTGAGAGGCAAAAAAGTCTCTCTCGAAGGTCAGGCAAAACACCCTCTTAATGCCTAAGGCCTTAGCCCGCTGCAGCAGCTCGCTCAGTACTGCTGTTCCGACACCCTTTCGCTTCGCACTTTCTGAAACGGCAAGGGTTCTAACCTCACCTAAATCTCGCCACATCACATGCAGCGCACCGAAACCAACAAGCTCCCCGTCGAGTTCGGCAACCACAAACTCCTGGATGGACTCATAGAGCTCGACCAGCTCCTTACCCAGCAGGATGCGCTTTTCAACGAGTGGGTCGGCTAGTTTGCGAATGGCTGGGACGTCACTAGTTACCGCGGAGCGAATCGAAAGCATCTGCCAATTATGGCGATAGCTAGGCGCTTAGCGCCACCAACACCTCGTTGCGACGAAGCGGTGCAGGTGTCCAGGGGCCGTTATAGCGGGCATAGCTGACCTCACCAACTGGTTCGTAGCCGGCAGCTCGCAACTCCTCCAGGAGTTTCTTCCCTTTACGCTCGAAAAGCTCGTCTGTTGCGAGTCCGGAAAAGCGCTTGGCCGCCATCAGAACCCCATCAACCTTCTTGACCTCCATGCCCTCTCGCAGTGGAGCGGGGGCATCTTTCATATGGTCGGGCATCACAAATGCGACCTCATAGCCAGATGGCTGCTTGTGCTGAAGCACAGGAGCGGTCATCGCAATTTGCTGACGGTCTGCGTTCTCACCGCCGATATAGCCAGCTAGGTAGCGGAACGCATTGGATCCGGCAGCCGAAAGGCTTCCAGACATCGACTTGGTTACCAGCAAATGAGGGGCATACTGCCTGATTTCAAAACCAGGCTTTTTGCCCACTACCTCGTAGCGCTGAACCTCGGTCACTTACTTCTTTACCGCCTCGGCCTCGCGGCTGGTTGTCTCGAAGGTGAAGGCCTCTGAAACGAAGTCGACCTTGATGTCCTGGGCGCTCTGGATGTCTCCGGTGAGGATGCGCTCTGAAATCTCGTCCTCGATTTCGCGCTGCACAGTCCTGCGCAACGGCCTGGCTCCGAGTGAGGGTTCATAACCCAGCTCGATAAGCCTCTCCTTGGCGTTTGTGGTGAGGACCAGCTTCAGATCGCGCTCATCCAGGCGCTGCTGCAGACGACCGATAAACAGGTCGACGATCTGCATGAGCTCTTCACGGGTGAGCTGTGGGAAGACGATTACTTCATCAACACGGTTTAGGAACTCTGGCTTGAAGTTCTTCTTGAGCTCCTCGTTAACCCTTGAGCGCATCTGATCGTAATCATTCGCGGCATCACCCTCGAGGGTGAAGCCCAGAGCACCACGAGAGATTTCGCGGGAACCAAGGTTCGTGGTCATGATGATGATGGTGTTCTTGAAGTCGACTACCCTTCCCTGACCGTCGGTGAGACGACCCTCCTCAAGAATCTGAAGCAGGGAGTTGAAGATGTCGGGGTGGGCCTTCTCTATCTCATCAAAGAGCACGACAGAGAATGGCTTGCGGCGGACCTTCTCGGTCAGCTGACCACCCTCGTCGAAACCAACGAATCCCGGAGGGGCACCAAACAACCTAGAAACCGTGTGCTTCTCAGAGTACTCGCTCATGTCCAGAGCAATCAGCGCGTCCTCGTCGTCGAATAGGAACTCGGCCAGAGCCTTGGCTAGCTCGGTCTTACCAACACCGGTAGGGCCGGCGAAGATGAAGGAGCCAGACGGGCGCTTCGGGTCTTTCAGGCCAGCACGCTGACGACGGATGGTCTTTGAGAGAGCAGCTATTGCTGCCTCCTGACCAATAACTCGCTTGTGAAGCTCCTGCTCCATGAAGATGAGCTTTGCGCCCTCCTCCTCGCCGAGCTTGAACACGGGGATTCCGGTTGCCTGCGCAAGAACCTCAGCGATTAGGCCCTCGTCAACAAGACCTGTCTGGTCTACCTTGCCCTCGCGGAACTCTTTCTCCATCTTGATTTTCTCGGAGGTGAGCTTCTTCTCCTCATCACGCTTGGAGGCGGCAAGCTCAAAGTCCTGGTCCGCAATTGCCTGTTCCTTGGCAGCCTTGACCGCTGCAACCTTGTCTTCCATCTCCTTGAGCTCTGGAGGGGATGAGAGGAAACTGAGCCTGACTCTCGCTCCGGCCTCATCGATTAGGTCAATTGCCTTATCTGGCAAGAAGCGGTCGGTAACGTAGCGGTCGCTCATGCCGACAGCTGCAACCAGTGCTCCGTCTGTGATCGAAACCTTGTGGTGAGCCTCGTAGCGGTCACGCAGGCCCTTGAGGATGTTGATCGCCATCGCAGGAGTCGGTTCTGAAACCATCACCGACTGGAAGCGCCTGACAAGAGCCGCGTCCTTTTCAAAGTGCTTGCGATACTCGTCCAGGGTCGTCGCCCCGATGGTCTGGAGCTCGCCACGGGCAAGCATTGGCTTCAAGATGGACGCGGCATCAATGGCGCCCTCAGCCGCTCCGGCACCAACAAGTGTGTGGATCTCGTCGATAAAGGTAATGATGTCACCACGAGTTCTAATCTCCTTGGTCACCTTCTTCAGGCGCTCCTCGAAATCACCGCGGTAGCGGGAACCTGCGATGAGGCTTCCCATGTCTAGGGTGTAGAGCTGCTTGCCACGAAGGGTCTCAGGAACATTGCCGGAGACAATTGCTTGGGCCAGTCCCTCAACAATCGCCGTCTTACCAACACCGGGCTCTCCAATAAGAATCGGGTTGTTCTTGGTGCGACGGGAAAGAATCTGCATGACGCGCTCAATCTCGCGCTCACGACCAACAACCGGGTCCAGCTTGCCTTCTGCAGCTGCCTGAGAAAGGTTGCGTCCGTACTGGTCTAGAACCTGGCTGCCCTTTTGGGGAGGGGCAACCTCGCCACCGACCGATACGGCCTCTTTACCCTGGTAGCCAGAGAGCAGCTGAATTACCTGCTGGCGAACCTTGTTGGTGTCTGCCCCCAACTTGGTAAGCACCTGGGCCGCTACTCCCTCACCCTCACGGATGAGCCCTAGAAGAAGGTGCTCGGTGCCGATGTAGCTGTGGCCCAGCTGCAGCGCCTCACGCAGGCTGAGCTCCAGGACCTTCTTGGCCCTAGGAGTAAAAGGAATGTGACCCGATGGTGACTGCTGGCCCTGACCGATGATGTCCTGGACCTGCTCGCGAACCTGCTCGAGGTTGATGCCGAGAGCCTCTAGCGCCTTGGCGGCGACTCCCTCACCCTCGTGAATTAGGCCGAGCAAAATGTGCTCGGTGCCGATGTAGTTGTGATTTAAAAGCTTTGCCTCTTCTTGGGCAAGCACGACAACCCTACGAGCCTTGTCGGTAAATTTCTCGAACAAGCTGGCACCTCCAAAATGTGTATCTCGATGTTAGGTGCCTAGTTGGGCGAAAACTAGGGCTGTTCGCCCAAGGCGTTAGCGCGCTTTGCGCGCTCCTCTGCCTCGATCTCGCTGTAGGTGTCCCGCTCCTTCTGGTCAGCACGCAAAATCGAGCGCATCATTACCCAGAAGAGCACACCTACCAAGGCTGGCGGAATCAAAGAGATCAGTGCATCCAGCACAACTTCAAAAAAGCCCATGGGTTACTTAACCAGCGGGAACAAAATGGTTTCCCGAATACCCAAACCAGTTAGTGACATCAGCAGCCTGTCGATTCCCATGCCCATTCCGCCTGAGGGTGGCATGCCGAACTCAAGCGCCTTCAAAAACTCCTCATCGAGCTTCATGGCCTCAGGATCGCCCTTTGCGGCAAGCTCTGCCTGCTTCACAAACCGCTCGCGCTGAACCACTGGATCGACTAGCTCGGAGTAGCCGGTTGCCTGCTCAAAGCCGTTTACGTAGAGGTCCCACTTCTCAACAACTCCAGACGTTTTGCGGTGGTCCCTGGTTAGCGGTGAGGTATCTACCGGAAAGTCCATGACAAAGGTTGGCTTATCAAGTGTCGGCTTCACGTGGTGCTCCCACAGCTCCTCGACATACTTTCCTGCCAGCGGGTGCTCAATCTCAATGTCAACCTTGTCGGCTAGCTTCTTCAATGCGGCGAGATCGGTTTCTGGCGTGATCTCTTGCCCCACGGCCTCGGAGAGTGAGCCATAGAGAGAAATGCGCTTCCACTGTCCGCCCAAATCATTGACGCTGCCATCCTCAAGCACGACCTCGTGGGTGCCGAAGACGTCCTTGGCAGCATTCTGAATTAGCTCCTGGGTGAGCTGAGCCATTGAGTTGTAGTCGCCGTAGGCCTCATAGCTCTCGAGCATTGCAAACTCAGGCGAGTGCGTGCGGTCAGCACCCTCGTTTCTGAAGTTGCGGTTGATCTCGAAGACTCTCTCTAGGCCACCAACTACCGCTCGCTTTAGGAATAGCTCGGGGGCAATCCGCAAAAACAGCTCGGTGTCAAAGGCATTTGAGTGAGTCTTGAACGGTCTTGCCGATGCGCCACCATGCATTACCTGCAGCATCGGTGTCTCGATCTCGGTGAAGGCGTGGGCGGCAAAAGTGTTGCGCAAGGACTGCATGACCTGAGCGCGAATCTTGACAACCTCGCGGGCACGATCGCGAACAATAAGGTCGATGTAGCGATGGCGGACTCTGAACTCTTCCTCAAGGTCGTTGTGAAGATTGGGCATTGGACGCAGGGTCTTTGCGGCCATCTGCCACTCTTCTGCGAGGACGCTCAGCTCACCGCGCTTTGAGGTAATGACCTCGCCGCGAACAAACACGTGATCGCCCAGGTCAACAAGCTCTTTCCAGCTATCGAGCTCTTCCTGGCCAACCTTGTCCAAAGAAATCATTGCCTGGATCCGCTCGCCGGAGCCGGACTGCAGCGTCGCAAAACAAAGCTTGCCGGTGTTGCGCAGGAACATGATTCTGCCGGCGAGAGCCACCTCATCGCCAGTGGCAATGTCGGCCTCGAGGTTTGGATAGTGGGCCTTGGTGGCCTCAATGGTGTGGGTTATCGGTAGCGAAACCGGGTAGGCGTCAGAGAGCTCGTTTAGCCGCTCGCGCTTTTGCATACGAAAAGCAATCTGCTCCGGCAGATCTGCCTCGTACTCTTCACTCACTTGCTACCACCGATCAAAAGGTTGTCAATTAGCCTCACGTCTCCCACCCAGGCGGCGATGATTAATCTCGCCCCACCAGCAGGAATCCGCTCAACAATCTCAAAACTGCTCGCATCGACCAGCTCTAGGTACTCAAGTCTAATCGCGGGGCCAAGAGAGGCCTTTGCTGCCTCAACAATCTCGGCTCTAAGCTTCCCAGCCTTGGATCCCGCAACCAGCGCACGATAGAGCTCTGTCGAGCTTTCTAACTCGGCACCGGAAAGCCTTAGGTTTCTGCTTGAGAGAGCCAGTCCCTGCTCTGAGCGAATCGTTGGGCACACCACCACGCTCATCGGCTCTCTGCGACCAGAGTGGACCTGAGCATCGACCATCTGCGTCACCAGTGCAACCTGCTGAGCATCCTTTTCGCCAAAATAAGCCTTGTCCGGGACAACGATGTCGAGCAGTCTGCTCACAACCTTGAGCATGCCGGCGAAATGGCCAGGCCGGAACTCACCCTCAAACCTCTCGCCAACCACTCCCGGGTCTATCTCCGGGAAGCTCTGCTCTTTGGGAAAGACCTCGGCTGCAGATGGAGCAAACAGCACGTCCACTGAAGCATCCGTTAGCAGCCTGGCATCGACACCCAGTGTTCTGGGGTAACCCTCGTAGTCCTCCTCTGAGGAAAACTGCAGAGGGTTGACGAAAATCGAGACAACCGTGAAGTTGCCTTCTTGCTGGCAACGCTCAATCAGCGAGAGGTGGCCTTTATGGAGGGCGCCCATGGTTGGGACAAAACCTATCGACCGCTCGGTGCGAACCTCCGCGAGCACCTCTTTGAGCTCGCTGACGGTATGGACGAGCCTCACTGGGCCGCGTCCTCTGGGTCTATTGGCATAACCGGTTTTGCAAGTGCATCATCGACAGCGCTCCTGACAACTGGAGCAATGAGCTTTGCGGGCTCCATTACCTCGGCCTCGGCCAAAATGCCCATTGCCTGCTGCACAACCAGTGAGGAAAATCCAGAGGCAACCTCAAAGGCCTCTGCGTAGGCACCTCTTTGATGCTCACTGAGCTCAAAGGGCTCAGCGCCAAGCTCAATCACAAGCGCCTGCGCGATAGGTCTGTAGGTGTCGGGGGTAGTCACGACCATGGTGGCGTTCTGCATCACGGCAAGGTCCATGGAGGTGCCCGTGAAATGCATCAGCGGGTGCATCGCAATTGGGATTGCTCCGTGCCTGGCGGCGTCGCCCAAAATGCCGTAGCCACGATGCGGAGATAGGTGAACCACTATTTTTCTCGGCCCGAATAGCCCCAGGTCCGCTAGTCCCGCGCAGGTTAGCTCAGCGTCATCGTTTGGAACAGCCAGAACAAGTAGCTCCGCATCCTCAGCAACGGCGGCCATCGGAGCAATCGGAATATCTGGCAAAAGAGCCTCAACCCGTTCAATTGCCGCCGGGGACTCAACATGGACGCCGATGACCTCGTGGCCAGCACCAGCCCAAGCCTTCGCCAGGACCGGGCCTGCCGGCTCGTCACCGATGATCCCTACTTTCACTCCGCCTCCTCGTTAGGCCCGCGCGGTGCACGGCAGTTGTATTCTCCCGCCAAGCCGCCGCCGAGCATAACCAGCGAACCGATAGCCCCAAAAACAGTTGGGGTCGTTAGTCCCGAGGGAGCAATGCTGAAGCTCACCAACCAAATAAGTCCACCTAAATACCAGCCGGCAAATAAAGCCGCGGTGAGGGCGATTGCCCGAGAGACAACCAATGCCCTAAATGCAAAGAATGGATTTGGCCGAGATGGCCTAGGACCACTTTCCCACTTCTCCAGACTCTTTCGATAGCGATAAATCGGCAGCGTCGCCAGATAAATCGCAACCCCAATTAGCGGCAGCATCAAGATCATCGTCCAAGGACTCAAGGGGAAGCTGTAGCCGAGGCCGGTAGCAAGCTGCGCGGCGCTCAGCCCTAGAACAGCACCTGCCGCCAAGAAGCTCGCCAGCCCTGCCGGCTGCAGTGGCCTCATGACTGCTTCACCACTCTGGCAGCTAGCTCTGAGACAAGCGCCGAGATTTTTCCCCTGCCTGGAATCACAGCATCTGGGTCAACCTCAAGCCACGGCACCAAGACAAATGCTCGCTCAAAGGCTCTGGGGTGAGGGACAACTAGTTTCTTGGTCTCTATGAGCTCGGTGCCAAAGGTGATGATGTCAATATCTAAAGTTCTCGGTGCCCAGCGGGCAAGTCTCACCCTGCCAAATTCATTCTCAACATCGCAGGCTAGTTTGTGAAGCTTTGACGGCTTTAGCTCGGTTTCGAATATGCCAACCGCATTTAGGTAGCTCGGCTGGCTCTCGTCCTCACCCTCTGCAGTAACGGCAACCGACTCATACATCGAAGAAAGGGCCAAAAGCTTTACTTTTTTGTGCTCCGCAAGCCGCTTAGCGGCGGCAACTATTGTTTCCTGACGTTCGCCAAGATTGCTCCCGAAGGCGAGAACGGCTTTAGTCACCCCTGGCTCCAGAGACCGATACCGAGACATCACCAAAGCTCTGAGTCAGCGGGGCGTTTGGTTTGTGGATCGTAATTGTGGCGCGCAGAATCCTCGGGTCCAGATCTAAAACTGCAGCCAAGCAGCGCTGAGCAAGAGTCTCAATTAGATCAAATCGCTGCTTGGTGGCAACCCTCTCGAGCTCATCGGCGACCAGAGCATAGGAAACGGTGGAGTCGATGCTGTCCTCACTGCCAGCTTCGACATCGAGGTGGCAGTCAACCAAGAAGTTCTGACCAAAGTCCTTCTCGTGCTGCTGGACTCCGTGGTAGCCAAAGAACTCGAGGGCATCAAGTCGAATCTTGTAGATCATTTCTCCTGAGCCTCCTTTAGCGCTGCTACCACGCTAATGGCATCGACAGTGTTACTGACATTGTGAACCCGGATGCCCCAGAGCTTTCGCTGCAGCAGAAGGGCAGTCAGTACTGCGGTCGCGACATCGCGTCTGCCGGTGTCTACCGATTGCGGGTTCTTGCTGTCAAGCGCATGGGCAATAAAGCGTTTTCTCGAAGCGCCAACCAGTATTGGAAGTTCAAGGTTCTCAAGCTCGTCCAGCCTCGCAACCAAGTCCCAGTTCTGCTTCATGTCCTTGGCAAAGCCGAGGCCTGGGTCAACGACGATGCGCTCTCTGGCTATGCCTGCGGCCACCGCCATCGAAACCTGCTCCGCGAGCTCCGCAACAACCTCCCTGGCAACATCGGAGTAGGTGGTCAGGGAGTCCATGATGTCGCTGTGGCCGCGCCAGTGACCCAGCACATAGTTGCAATCGCTGTCCGCAACAGCGGCAAAGATCTGCGGGTCTGCTAGACCACCCGAGACGTCGTTAACGATCTCCGCCCCCGCCGCAATGGCCTTTGCGGCGGTATCAGCATTCATGGTGTCAATTGACACCTTTACCTTGAGCTCGTCCTTGATGGCTCGAATGACTGACAGCACTCGCTGCTGCTCCTGATCAAGGCTGACCCGCATGCTTCCAGGTCTTGTTGACTCGCCACCAATGTCGATGATCTGCGCACCCTGCTCTGCCATCTCTCTGGCATGGGCTAGCGCCGAATCGAACTCTAGAAATTGACCGCCATCGCTAAAGGAGTCCGGGGTGACGTTTAGGACTCCCATGACAAGGGGTCTTTGCCAGCTAGGCATTGCCCTTGGTGATTAGGCCCATGACCTCGGCTCTTAGCACCGGGTCTGAGAACTGACCCCTCGAGGCCATGGTCACAGTGTTCACCTCAGGCTGCCTTGCACCCCTCGAAGCGACGCACTGGTGCCTTGCCTCAATAACTACGACAACGCCGCGAGCATCGAGTCCCTGCTCTATGGCATCGGCAATCTGAGCGGTCAGGTTCTCCTGCAGCTGCAGCCTGGAGGCCAGAATCTCGACAACATTTGCGAGCCTCCCTAGACCTGCAACCCTGTCGGAGGGAAGGTAGGCGATGTGGGCGACGCCGGTAAAGGGCAAGAGATGGTGCTCGCAGATGGAAACCATCTCGATGTCTTTCAGGATCACGGCCTCAGAGCTCTCGGCTGGGAAGGTCTCGCTCAGTGCACTGAGGGGATCTTTGTCGATTCCACTAAAAAATGACTCGTAGGCGTCGGCGACTTTTTGCGGGGTCTGGGCTAGCTCCGGACGCCCGGGGTCTTCTCCGATTGCCTCGAGAAGCTCAACTACGGCCTTACGAATCCGTTCCGGCTGCATCTTTGGTCTTCTTGGTTCGCCGAGTGGGGGACTTCTTGAGCTCTTTTACCTTGCGCTCGGGAACTGCAATTGGCCCCTTGGTGGAAAGAGCACGCTTAGTCGAGGAGCGCCACGTGGTTCGCTTTGGGAGCTTCTTTACGGCCTTAAAAATTGTGGCTATCTCGTCCTGGTTCAGGGTCTCCTTCTCGAGGAGCTCTTGTGCAAGCTTGTCTAGAACCGCACGGTTAGTAGTAAGAGCCTTATGGGCCTCATCCATTGCGGTCTCCAGGATCACCTTTACCTCGGCATCAACCTGCTGAGCCATCTCGTCAGAGAAATCCCGGTGGGTGGCAAGCTCCCTGCCCAAGAAAGGTTCCGCGTTTCCACTTCCGAGAGAGATTGCTCCGATCTTGGAGCTCATCCCGTACTTGGTAACCATGGTTCTTGCGATGTTGGTTGCCTTCTCGAAGTCATTCGAGGCTCCGGTGGTGGGGTCCTTGAAGACGATTTCCTCTGCAATGCGGCCACCCATCGCATATGCGATCTGGTCCAGCAGCTGGTTGCGGCTAATTGAGTAGCGGTCCTCCATGGGCATCACCATGGTGTAGCCGAGGGCCCTGCCCCTTGGAAGAATCGTGATCTTGGTCACCGGGTCGGCGTAGTTTGCAGCTCCTGCAACCAGCGCGTGGCCCGCCTCGTGATAGGCAGTGACAAGTCGCTCGTGATCTTTCATGATCGCGCTCTTTCGCTGCGGGCCGCCGATTACCCTGTCGATGGCCTCGTCCAGCACCTCGTCATCAATCTCTTTGCGATTTAGCCGGGCAGCAAGCAGCGCCGCTTCGTTCAAAACGTTCGCAAGGTCAGCGCCTGTGAACCCAGGGGTTCTCCTAGCAACTAGAGCTAGGTCAACCTTCTTGCCAAGTGGCTTGTTCTTCGAGTGAACCTTCAGAATCTGCTCTCTGCCCTTGAGATCTGGCGCGCTGACGCCGACCTGACGATCAAATCTGCCCGGTCTGAGAAGCGCTGGATCTAGTACATCTGGTCGGTTAGTGGCGGCAATCAAAATGACGTTTGTAGAGGTGTCGAAGCCGTCCATCTCAACTAGCAGCTGGTTCAGGGTTTGTTCGCGCTCATCGTTTCCACCACCAATGCCGGTGCCGCGGTGTCGACCAACGGCATCAATCTCGTCGACGAAGATGATTGCTGGAGCTGCCTGCTTGGCCTGCTCGAAAAGGTCCCTGACCCTAGACGCACCAACACCCACGAACATCTCTACGAAGTCAGATCCTGAGATAGAGAAGAACGGAACCCCTGCCTCTCCGGCAACCGCCTTGGCAATCAGTGTCTTACCGGTTCCCGGAGGCCCATACAGCAAAACGCCATGGGGAATCTTGGCGCCCATCTCCTCAAACTTCTTCGGGTTCTTCAAAAACTCCTTGAGCTCGTTGAGCTCCTCGTGAGCCTCTTCAATGCCAGCGACGTCCTCAAAGGTGATCTTTGACATCTCTTTGCTCACGAGCTTGGCCTTGGACTTGCCAAACTGCATAACCCCACGACCGCCGCCTGCCATCGAGCTCATCAGGAACCAGAACAGCGCCAAGATGATTATGAAGGGCAGCAGCGATCCGAGCAGGGCAAGGATCCATGGCGTGGAGGGAACCTCGTCGGACCAACCCTCTGAGATTTGAGCTGATGCCACTGTCTCAGCGACAACCTCGGCACGGCCTGAAACAAAGTAGAACTGAACCTTGTCGCCAAACTCAGCATCTGGGTTGCGAAGCACAAGGTCGACCCGCTGATCGCCATCGAAGATGGTCACCTTCTCAGCCGAGCCTGAGCTGATCATCTCCAGCCCGACCTGGGTGTCCACCTTGGCGTACTGCTCGGTGTTCATCAGGGTGCTGCCGATGAAGACCACGCTAAGCGCGATGGCAATCCAAAGCCAGGGACCCTTGAGAAACTTCTTGAGCCTGCTCTGTGGGTCGCTCTTCTTGTCTGTCTTTTCTGCCATCAAAAACCTTTACTCATAGACCGAGGGCGAAAGAATGCCAACGCCGTCTAGGGATCTGTAGTGCTCGTTGTAGTCGAGCCCGTAGCCAACAACAAAAGCATTTGGGATATCAAACCCCACCCATCTGACAGCTATTTTCACCTTTGCAGCTTCTGGTTTCCTGAGAAGAGTCACAATCTCAACCGAGGCGGCCCCTCTGGCCTTGAGGTTAGAGGTCAGCCAGGACAGTGTCAGACCGGAGTCAATGATGTCCTCGACTATAAGTACGTGACGGTCCTTGATGTCCGCATCCAGGTCCTTAAGAATCCTCACTACCCCGGAAGATACGGTTCCGGAACCGTAAGAGGACACCGCCATCCAGTCCTGCTGAACAGGAATTGAAAGCGCCCTGGAGATGTCTGCCATAAAGGGGACTGCGCCCTTGAGGATGCCCAGAAGCAGCACCTCTTTGTCTTTGTAGAACTCGGAGATTTCGGTCGCAAGCTCGGCGACTCTCTCCTGAATCTGGTCAGCGGTGACCAGCACCTCTTGAATGTCTGGGTGATTTAACTGCACTTGCAGGCTCCCGGGCTAATTGGCTGTTACTAGAAGGCGGTCGTTTACCCGCTCTACTGTAATGCCAGAAAGGGCGAGCTTTTTCTGTCCGTGCCAATTGATAACTAGCTGCTCTACCTCCAAAACCTGAGCCCGAGAAATGGTCGCTCCGCTGATGCTCTGCAGGTAAAGCTGAAGAGCTTTTCTCCTAAGTCCCGGATGCAGACTCTCAACGCCTGCGACATCGAGACCAGAATCGCCGGCTGAGTCTGCCAGAACGGCCTGCGCCTGCTGGGCGAGGAAGTCATCGGCCTCAAAAGCAAGGCCGGCAGTTCTGGCGAGCGCAGCTTGAAACCCCGCACCCAGTGTCTTCTCTAGCTCTCCTGCAAGTTTTCTGACTCGAACCCGCAAGAAACTCTCGTCCTGGTTGTGTGGGTCGTCCCAAAACTCAAGACCCTGATCCAGGCAGGACTGCCTAAGTTCCTCCCGTGTGATATCTAGAAGTGGCCTGACTAGATTTCGCTCCTGGTCAATTTTTGGCATGCCGCTAATTGATCTAAGCCCCGAGCCTCTTGCAAGGCCCATCAATACTGTCTCCGCCTGGTCATCCTGGTTGTGGCCAAGCAGCACATAGCTTGCGGACTGATCCACTCTCGCCTTTTCAAGCGCTGCATACCTAGCATCTCTAGCTGCAGCCTCGAGGCCATCTCCCTTGGGGGTGACTCCTACCTGCTCAACGAGCACAGGGGCCAAACCCAACTCACTGCATCTGTGTGCAGCCTGGTCGGCAACCTCTTGCGAATCGCTCTGTAGGTCATGGTCAACTACTACCGCACCAACCTTGTGACCAGCCTTGGGGACCTCAAACGCCGCCGCGGCGGCAAGTGCCATCGAGTCCGCTCCGCCCGAGCAGGCAACTAGGAGCAGCGATCCAGGCTCTAGCTCGAGCTCTGCAAGCAGCTCCCTGAGAGCGCGCCGAGCGTTTGCCATGGCGGGGGTGAGGCGAGGTCTAACTGGCATTGGCTCCGATTCGATAATGTTTACACTCAAAGCCTATTTAGGAGAACCGGTGTCATACGAAGTAGTTATTGAGATTCCTCGCGGCAGCAGAAACAAGTACGAGGTTGACCACGAGAGTGGAAAGGTCTGGTTGGACAGGGTGCTCTTCACTCCTTTTGTCTATCCAGTCGACTACGGTGCCTTCGAAAACACCCTAGGTGGCGATGGTGACCCTCTAGATGCGCTGGTTCTACTGGAGTATCCGGTCTACCCCGGAGTCCACATGAGCGTTCGCCCGGTAGGCATGCTGCTTATGGAGGATGACGGCGGTCAGGACGAAAAACTCCTTTGCGTTTTGGACAAAGATCCTCGCTTTGCTCACATCCAAGACATTCAAGATGTTCCGCAGCAGACAAAGAACGAGATCGAGCACTTCTTTGAGCACTACAAGGACCTAGAGCCTGGCAAGTGGGTCAAACTCGGTGGCTGGCAGAACAAGGCTGCGGCTGAGAAGGTCCTGGCTGACGGCTACGCCAACTTCAAGGGTTAGTTGCTAGTGGCGGTTGGCCTGCCTGCGTAGGGCCAAAGCTCGCCATAGCGAACCGGAACAATCCTCACCGTTCTCGCTGGGTTTGGTGCCTCGAGCATCATTCCGTCGCCTAGGTAAATTGCGACGTGGTACTTGTCGCCTGAGAAGGCCTTCTCGGTCGACCACCAGATCAAATCTCCACGTTGTGCATTCTGGAATGGCACCAGCTTCTTCTGTCCGGCAAGGACGTTGTATTGGGCTGTGGCTGAGTGCCACCCGATATAGACACCTGCTGCCGCATAGCTCTTCATCGTGATGCCGCTGCAGTCCCAAACGTTTGGTCCTGCTCCCCCAAGCACATATCTCTCACCAAGCTGCTCACTTGCGAAGGCGATTGCGGTTTCAACCTGAGCCCAGTCTGGCTCTCCGACTGAGTAGAGCTCGGGCGCCGTGGGAGCAGCCCTAATCGCCGCCTGCCTTCTCTCCCACTCAAGACCCTCTTGCCTTTGGCGCTCGATTTCCTCCGCGGTGTCTTTGAGCTCTGCGAGCTGCTCCATCATCGTGGCGCGCTCACGCTCCGACTGGGCAACCTTTGCAATGACCGCATCCGCGGCATCCTGGGCCTCTTGATAGAGCTGCTCGGCCTCTGCCTCTATGTCTTCGAGCTCGATACGGGATTGTTCAAGCTCAAGCGCCAGGGCCTCGGCTTGGGCTTGCTTGTCCAGTGCGGCCTGGTAGATAGCCTCGGTGCGCTGAGCAATTAGCTCCTCCATGCTCATCTGAAAAAGCAGATTCTCGGCATTGTCTGGATTGAAAAGAAGTTCCAAAGTGGTGTCGGTTGCGCTGCGATCGCGGAACATCTGGGCGACTATTCTCCCCAGCTGTAACCGAGCCTCCTCGGCCTCGGCAGAAGACTGCTCAACTCTGGCCTGGAGCGATTCAACCTTCGCAGCCATCTCGTTCTTGGCATCGATGGCCTGGTTGTATTCCTCGTTCTTCTTTAGCGCAATGGTCTCGAGAGCTCTCGCCTCTTCCTCGAGGGTGACAAGGATTCCCTCGATGCGCTCAATGAGCTTTTCCTTTTCCTGAACATCTCGTTTGGCTGCGGCAACCTCTGCGGCAGTTGGGTAATCAGGGTTTGCGTAGGCGGGGGTCAGTAGCAGCGTTCCGGCGACCAGGCCGATGCCGGAAAGGGCAGCAATAATCGCGTTTTTGCGCAGTGCCATTTCCACCTCCCTGCCAAAAATCTAAGCCAAAGCTTCAAGTATCGCCTGAGAGTTCCCTATGTGTTGCGCAACTTGCCGAAACACAAGTAGTCTTTACCGTCGGTGCTTTGAAGTTGCCAGCTTCTGGCCCCATCGTTTAGCGGCCTAGGACGCCGCCCTTTCACGGCGGTAGCACGGGTTCGAATCCCGTTGGGGTCACTAGGCGAATGAGAAGCATCTCTGGCCCTGTAGCGCAGTTGGTTAGCGCGCCGCCCTGTCACGGCGGAGGTCGCGGGTTCAAGTCCCGTCAGGGTCGCGTCGCGAAAGCGAATGGGGAGCGAAAGCTCCAAGGCTCTGTAGCTCAGTTGGTAGAGCGAACGACTGAAAATCGTTAGGTCACCGGATCGACGCCGGTCGGAGCCACCAGAAAGAGGCAGATAGTGACCATAATCTTCGGTTTACTATCTGCCTTTTCTTATGGCTACGCGGACTTCGTTGGAGCCCTGGCTGCAAAGAAGGTAAGGGCTCTGGCCGTCACCACGGTGGCATTTGTATTCGGTCTATTCGTTGCCCTTTTTCTCTCGCTATTTTTTGGTGCCAGCTTTGAGCCGAATGTAATCCAAATTGGCATCTTCGCGGGCATCTGCTCGGCAGCTGCAATCACATTTCTCTATGCAGCGCTTGCGTTAGGTCCCATTTCGATCGTCAGCCCACTGACAGCCGTGCTGTCCGCGATGATTCCGGTGCTTTTTGATGTTGCAACGGGCCAGCAGCTGAGTTCCTTCGCACTGGTTGCAATCGTGCTGATTTTGATTGCCGTGGTGCTGGTGGCCTTTATCCCAGGCGAGGACGTCCGGCTTCCAAGCTTGAAAGCCGGCCTCTACTCAGTTGGAGCGGGAGTGGGGTTCGCAGGCATCTTCCTGTTTTTGGACATGGCCCCTGAAGGCAGTAGCTTGGGCGTCCTAGTGGTCATGAGAGTGGTCGGCCTGATCCTGCTTTCCGCAGGCCTGATTGGACTGCTGCTGAGCGGCAAGTCCAAGGTGCTGGTGGAAAGGGAGCTTTTTAGCAAGCCAATTCTCCCGCTTGTCCTGCTGGCTGGCTTGGGCGATGTAACCGGCAATGTGTTTTTCATGATTGCCACCTCGAGCGGAGCACTAGCGGTCGCCGCAGTGCTAACTTCGCTATATCCGGTGGGAACAATCCTGCTGGCAAGAATCTTCTTAAAAGAGCGGATTGCTCTGAGCCAAAACATCGGCATCGCGCTTGCCATTGGGGCATGTGCCCTCTTGGCAGCCGGCTAACTAAGGAAATCGATTGAAAACAAAAAACCGCTGGGTCGGACTGGTCTTTATCTCAATGGCTATCTCGCTGGTCATTATTGACGGCACCATCGTCAACACCATCTTCCCTAAGGTCATTGAAGACCTTTCTCTGACCTCCACGGAGGTGCAGTGGGTTCAAGAGAGCTACGTCCTAGTCTTTGCCTCGACCCTTTTGGTTTGGGGTTCGCTGGCTGACAAGATTGGCCGCAAGCGACTGCTGCTGATAGGAATCTTCATCTTCATTGTCGCCTCGGTTTGGGCAGGCTCCACCGAGTCGGCCGGCGACATGATTGCCGCAAGAGTTGTTCAGGGTTTTGGTGGCGCGATGGTGCTCCCCACCACGCTGTCTCTGGTGAACGCGAACTTCCAGGGTAAGGAGCGAGGCATCGCCTTTGCCGTCTGGGGAGCAACAATTGGCGGCATGGTAGCGGTTGGGCCTGTGCTGGGCGGCTGGCTCGCAACCGACTTCACGTGGCGCTGGGCGTTTTTGATTAATCTTCCGTTGGGCATCCTGATTCTCGCCGGACTTATCTACCTGATCCCGGAATCAAAGGCTGAAGGTGGCCGCAGGGGCATCGACTGGGTAGGAGCCGCGATCTCGATCGTCATGTTCGGCACCCTTGTCTTCGGACTCATCGAGGGTCGCGTCTATGGTTGGCTGACTCCTAACCCAAACAATCAGTTTGCCTTGGGTGATTTCGTTTGGCCTGAGGACGGCATTTCCGTTATTCCGGTAGCGCTGGCAATAGCTGCCATCACCAGCGTGATGTTTGTGCTCTGGGAGCGTAAACGTGAGCGCGAGGGCAAGAGCGTTTTATTGGACCTCGGGCTATTTAGCATCGCCTCCTTCCGCAACGGCTCCCTTGCCGCAATGATCATCTCGCTGGGCGAATTTGGGCTGCTTTTTGCAATTCCGCTATGGCTGCAAAACGTTCTTGGCCTCAGCCCGATCAGCTCAGGGCTAGTGCTGTTGTGGCTTGCAGGTGGAGCCTTCATGGCTTCTGGAATTGGTGGGGCGCTTTCCGGAAAACTTCCACCAGCGCGAGCAGTCCAGATTGGTGTTGGGCTTGAGCTAATCGGTGTTGCGGGAATTGGTCTTGTGGCATCGGTTGATGCCGGTTGGGGAGTTATTGCTCCGCTGCTGTTTGTTTACGGCATCGGTATAGGTCTTGCAACCGCTCAGCTAACAGGTGTCATCATGGTGGATGTTCCAATGTCCCAGACCGGACAGGCCTCAGGTTCTCAGTCCACCGTGAGGCAGATTGGTTCTGCGCTTGGCATTGCTGTTCTTGGCAGCATGCTCTTTACCGGTACCCAGGCCTCATTCGAAGATCGTCTTGACGAACTTGCGGTTCCCCAGAGTCAGCAGGTGATACTCATTGATGCGGTGGTCGAGTCGGCAGGCGGTGCTATCCCGCAGCTCTCTGAGGGTCTTGCCTCTCAGGGTGTGTCCCAAGATCTAGCGCAGTCGATCGAGGAGGCTGCCGGAGATGCCTTCACAGACGGAGCTAAGTGGGCGGCATTCGCCGCTGCGATCTTCCTGCTATTGGGCTTTGCCTCAACCTTCCGCCTGGGCGCAAGGTCGAAAGAAAAGGCCTAGAGGTTCTTATCTGCGAAGTGGGTTGCGGCCTGATAGATGTAGTTGCCTAGACCCTCACGCTGACCCTCGTAGGTTTCGTTGTAGCCGGTAGGAAGGGCGAAGCTCAGTGCCAGGCTCTTGTAGCTCTCGCGATCTGGAGTCCAAAACCTCAGGCAAAACTCGTAGTGCTCCTTGACGGCATCCTGCATACGCTGGTGCTCAGGCTCCAGTCCCTCGTCGAGGCAGGAGATCATTTTCTCGGTAATGGCTGCGAAGTCTTTGGTGAACTGCTGGTTCTCTTCGCTCGAATAATTGTTTTGGTAGTAGCTACCCACAACCAGGTTGTTCTTATCGTCAAAGTTCACTCCCACAAGTTAGCAAATTCGCTAGTGTTTGAAGGGTGTTAGCCAACTGGAGAATGGCTGGCATGGTGTTTGTCGGTGGCGCGATTGGAACCATGCTGCGTCACCTAATCGGGGAAGTTTTCGGCTCTTCCTATGAGTTCCCCACCTCAGACTTTCTCGCCCTAGTTTTTGTGAATCTGGTTGGTAGCTACTTTTTAGGGCTGACCGCAAGGCACCCGATTTTCGCGAGTGAGCAAAGAAAAGCGTTCTTTGGTACTGGCCTTGCCGGGGGCTTCACCACCATGAGCGCGCTGACACTCTTCATAGACACCCAGGGGCTCTCGCCTGAGATTGCCCTGCTGCTTTTTATTGGCCCTGCTACCTATGCCTTTGGTTGGCACCAGGGCAGAAGAAGAGCGAAGAAGGTGGGGCATGAGTAACCCGATTCTTCTCACGCTCTTGATTGGCGCTGCCGGTGGAATTGGCGCTGTGCTGCGCTACGCCATCATCTCCTGGCACGGAGCGTTGCCTTTTGGGCTTTTTGCGGTCAACATTCTCGCCGGCGGTTTTGTCGGCTACATCTACTCCGGCTCACTGACCCAGGACTGGTTGGTGATCGCATCGGTAGGGCTTGCGGGAGGACTGTCAACTTTTGCGACAGTCTCAGCCGAGGGGTTCGACTACTACCACCGAGGACGCCTAGTCCAGATGCTCCTCACACTGGTAATCAACGCTCTGATGCCACTTCTAGCAATGATGCTTGTCATGCAGTTCGTGTAGTTTTTGTTATCATTTCTCAAGGTTTTCCAAAGGTTTCCAAGGCATTATGGTCAAGGACTACGAGAGATAAAGGGGGCTCGCCATGGGGCGTGGCCGTCAAAAAGCAAAGAACACCAAGGTCGCTCGCGAGCTGAAGTACTACAGCCCATCGACCGACTACTCAGCGCTCGAGGCCGAGCTGGGCCAAAAAGCCGGGGAAGAAAACGAAGACTTCGTGGACCGCTGGGCTTATGACTATGAGGCTACGTCCGACGATGAACGTGTCGTCGACCTGGACGAAAACTAAATCAAGCCCGCGGTTGCCGCGTGATTGACTAGCTGAGTGCGGTTGGTGCTAGTAATTCGCATAGGCCATCGCAAAGAGATTTAGAAAAGGCGATGATTACCACGCGTTAGCGCCGACAACTAAGCCAACCAAGAGATCCAGGTTCACCCTGTCGTCTCTATAGTCCTCGGTGAGAGCAAAATACTCTCCATCTTCCGAGGCAATCCTCACGGTTCGACCCTCTGACCCAAGAAAATCAACTGCGGCCTGCTTTGTCATGCCGACCACCTGGCATGCCAACACCTTGGTCTCAATGTGTTTCTCGGTGAACTGATCTGGAGCGGTGTCCTCATAGCAGTGCACATTAGGTGTGTCCCTCACCACGCTCACGGTTGCCGACTCTGCTCCGTAAACCAAACCAAGCAAGAAGGCCCCGATGGCAACCGCGATGCCGACAACTCCAACGCCGACGGCAGCCTTATTGCGCATACTCCCCAACTAAACGAACTGCTCCGCCCTGAACTCCCTTGGCGTTTGTGGTGTAGCCCTCAGCATCTGCATCGCACGCTGTCGATTCAATGACTCCAAGCTGCCAGGAGCGAATGCCTGCTTCGGTAACGAACTTCTCAATCTCCTGGGCTTTGGACTTTCTGACAACGAGGGCAAAGCCAAGACCTAAGTTCCAAGTGCTCTCAAGGTCCTTGAGGTCATGCCTGGCCCAGCCGGCCAACACCCTAAATACATCATCGGGGCTCCAGGTGCTGCGGTCGACATCCAGAGAAACAGTCTCGGGCAGCACCCTCGAAAGGTTGGCTGCAATGCCGCCTCCGGTGATGTGGCTCATGGTCGCAATCTGACCATCAAATTTCTCAAGAACAGCGTTTAGGACACCGCTGTAAAGCCTGGTCGGCTCCAACAGCTTCTCACCCAAGGTGGTCGAAAACTCAGCAACGTGGTCTTTATAGCCAAGGCCTTTGTCAGCGACAATCCTCCGGACCAGCGAGAAGCCATTTGAGTGCAGACCGGATGCTGCAAGACCTATAACCACGTCGCCGACCTCAACCTTGTCACTAGAGAGGATCTTGCTCTTTTCCACAACTCCCGTCGCAGCTCCCGCAACGTCGTATTCGTCCGCACCCAAAAGCCCTGGGTGCTCAGCAGTCTCGCCCCCAACAAGCGCAACATCAACCTCTTTGCAAGCCTCGGCAATGCCTCTAACAATGTCTGCAATTCGGCTGGGCACAAGCTTCCCGCAGGCAATGTAATCGGTCATGAATAAGCTCTTTGCACCGGTGACGACGATGTCATCGACCACCATTCCAACAAGGTCCTGCCCGATGGTGTCGTGCTTGTCTATGGCCTGGGCAATTGCAACTTTGGTGCCGACGCCATCGGTTGAACTCGCGAGAATCGGGTGCTCGTAGTTCTTTATAAACCCTGCGTCAACCATCCCGGCAAAGCCGCCGAAGCCGCCAAGAACCAGGTTGTTGTGAGTTGCCGAAACGGCCTTCTTCATTAGCTCTACGGCCTTGTCACCGGCCTCTGTGTCAACACCGGAGGAGGCGTATGGATTAGTCATCTACGTGTACGTGCTTCTCTTCTTTGATTGTCGCCACTCCTCTTTCAAGCAGGTTCTTACCCAGCGACTCGGCTGCTGGAAGCTCGATTGGATACTCACCGGTGAAGCAGGCGGTGCAGAGCGATTCTGGCTTTTGGTTTGTGGCAGCAATCATGCCGTCCTTGGAGAGATAGCCAAGGGAGTCTGCCCCAATTGATTGCCTGACTTCGTCGGGGACAAGTCCCGAGGCAATCAGCTCAGCCCTAGAGGCGAAGTCAATTCCATAAAAGCAGGGCCAGGTAATCGGCGGGCTGGAGATCCTGACGTGAACCTCGGCAGCCCCCGCCTCCTTCAGCATCTTCACAAGAGCCCTTTGGGTGTTACCTCTAACGATCGAGTCATCGACCACGACGAGTCTCTTACCCGCAATTACCTCACGAAGTGGGTTGAGCTTCAGCCTGATTCCGAGCTGCCGAATGGTCTGGGAAGGTTGGATGAAGGTTCTGCCTACATAGGCGTTCTTCACAAGCCCGTGCCCAAATGGAATTCCGCTCTGTTCGCTAAAGCCAATTGCGGCAGGCGTTCCTGATTCTGGGGTTGGCATCACAAGGTCTGCCTCAACCGGGTACTCCTTGGCCAGGGTTCTCCCCATCTCAACCCTCGACTCATAGACAACACGGCCGTTGATAGAGGTGTCGGGACGGGCCAGATACACATACTCAAAAACACAGCCGGCCCGCTTGGTCTCAGCAAACCGCGAGGAGCGAAGTCCGTTCTCGTCAATTGCAATCAGCTCGCCAGGCTCAACCTCGCGAATATAGCTCGCGCCAACGATGTCCAAAGCCGCAGACTCGGATGCCACAACCCAGCCGCGCTCTAGTCTCCCCAAAACCAGTGGCCTAACCCCTTGCGGATCACGGGCGGCATAGAGGGTTCCCTCGTCCATAAAGACAAGACAGTAGGCGCCCTTCACAAGTGGCAAAAGCTCGAGTGCTGTTGCCTCGAGCGAGCTGTCGGCATTGCCTGAAAGTAAGGCCGTCAGCACGGCGGTGTCGGTGGTGTTACCTCCCCTTAGCTCACCCTCGTGCTTTGGGTAGCGCTTCTGCAAAAGCTCTAGAAGCTCGGAGGTGTTGGTGAGGTTGCCGTTGTGTCCCAGAGCCACCGTGCCGTAAGCGGTCCGACCCAGGGTTGGTTGGGCGTTCTTCCAGTGCGAGGCACCGGTTGTTGAATACCTGGTGTGACCTACCGCGATGTGTCCCTCGAGAGACTCAAGCGCAGCCTCGTTAAAAACTTGAGAGACAAGTCCCATGTCCTTAAAGACGAGAATCTTGTCTCCGTTTGCAGTTGCGATTCCAGCCGATTCTTGGCCACGGTGCTGGAGGGCATAGAGCCCGAAGTAGGCGAGTTTGGCAACCTCTTCACCCTCGGCCCAAACCCCAAAGACCCCGCATTTATCTTGCGGGCCTTTTTCGCCCGGCATTATGTCGTGATTTAGTAGCCCGTCCCCGCGTATCACTCTGTAACCCTATTGGCTATCGCCCGCTTGGCTCTGCGCGAAGCTACCAGGTCAAAAATAATCGCCACCAAGACTCCAAGACCAAGCCCTAGCGAACCCAGTGCAATCATCAAAAGACCGAAGAAGTTCTCTGGCACCTCGGCATTATCTGGAGCCACGGCAAAAATGATGATTGCAATTAGAACGCCAAGAGCACTGCCGGTGAACATCCAGGGGAGCACCTTTGGTGCTCTGCGGATTTCGATTTCTTCGTTCTCGGCCACTCAGCAATTAAACCAGCAAACCCGAGGCAGAGACACCGCTATTTTTCCAACACCACGGGAAAAAGCTTTGCGGCCTCGCTAGCAAGAGTTCCCGATGCCAGAACTTGACCTGTGGAGTGCGCAGACTCCCAGCTGAGTTTTCCCAAGCAGAGCTCAAGAAAAACCCCCGGGGCCATCTCGATGACGTTTGGCGGCGTTCCCCTGCGGTGATCCAAACCCTCCACACACTGGATAGCTCCATAGGGTGGAATCCTCAGCTCCAACGCTCCGCCGGGAAACCGATTCTCGATTAGCTGCAGCAGATACCTGACTGCCATTGGAAGATCCTCGGCCGTGACTGCTCTTACCCCCACATCGTCGGGGATCTGCTTCTTGCCCATAAGCCAATTATCCCCGGGCAGTAAACTCGCGAGGGTGAGAATCCTCGTCATTGGCTCTGGCGCAAGAGAGCACGCGATCGTAAAGTCCCTGATTCGGACCGGAACCCCAGCTGAAGATATCGTCTGTGCTCCTGGTAACGAGGGCATTGCTGGACAAGTGGAAACGCGAGAGGTCGATCAGGTTGATCGCCTGGAAGTAGTGAAGCTGGCGCTCGAGGAGCGTGTTGATCTAGTAGTCATCGGCCCAGAGGCGCCTTTAGTTGCGGGAGTGGCGGACGCACTCCGGGAGCAGGGGGTTGCAGTCTTCGGTCCGAATAAGGATGCTGCCCAACTGGAGGGTTCAAAGAATTTTGCTAAAGAGGTGATGGCCGCCGCAGATGTCCCAACAGGCATGGCACACCAGTGCACGACCATGGAAGAGGTTGAGAACGCACTCGACCAATTTGGGGCTCCCTTCGTCGTAAAGGCAGATGGTCTTGCCGCTGGCAAGGGCGTTATTGTCACGAGCGACAAATCAGCTGCCCTCGAGCACGCCGGCGTCTACATTTCAGGCGGCGTGCTAGTCGAAGAGTTTCTCGAAGGTCGAGAGGTAAGCCTTTTCTTCTTGGCAGATGGAAAGACCGTCATGCCTTTATCTCCCGCCCAGGACTACAAACGAGCTTTCGAGGGCGATGAGGGGCCAAATACAGGCGGCATGGGTGCCTACTCTCCCATCCCCTGGCTCCCAGAGGGATTTGTCGAAGAGGTAACAGAGCGGGTAGCGCAGCCTGTGATCAACGAGCTCGCCCGAAGAGGAACCGAGTTTGTTGGTCTGCTCTACTGCGGACTCATTGTTACCGATCGCGGGCTAAGAGTCATTGAATTCAATGCAAGGTTTGGAGACCCAGAGACCCAGGTAGTTCTTCGAAGGCTCACCAGCAATCTTGCTGAGCTTCTCATGCGAGCGGCAACCGGAAAACTAGATGTTGGGCCAAGTGCTGAGTTTTCTAAGCGCAAGGCTGTCACGGTTGTCCTTGCCTCCGAGGGCTACCCAACGTCAACCGCCGACTACCGCGAGGTGGTCGGCATCGAGTCTGCCGAGAGCATTGAGGATGTAGAGGTCTGCAAGGCAGGAAGAGTTGGGCGAGTGCTTTCAGTGGTTGGCTGCGGAGATAGTTTCCAAGAGGCCAGGACCCTTGCCTATGAGGGGATGAGCCGCATCTCTCTTCAGGGTGGCCACTATCGCAGCGACATTGCGGCAAGGGTCAGCTAAATGGAGCTAACAGGTTTCAGGCATGTTTACTCGGGCAAGGTGCGGGAGCTGTATGAGCCAGAGGACCGACAGTTCTCACACCTCGTGCTTATTGTCGCGAGCGACCGCATAAGTGCTTTTGACTACATTCACTCCCCAGATATCCCCGGCAAAGGAGAGAACCTAACCGAAGTGACCTCCTGGTGGCTTGAAAGGCTCGACTACCCAAACCACCTCTCTGACGAGCTTGAGGTTCCGGAGGCCGTTCGCGGCAGGGCAGTTGTTGCCAAGAAGCTGAAGATGTACCCAGTTGAGTGTGTGGTGCGGGGTTACCTGGCCGGCTCTGGTTACAAGGAGTACTTGGAAACCGGCAGAGTCTGCGGCATCGAACTCCCGGAGGGGCTAAAAAACGGTGACCGTCTGCCGCATCCGATTTTTACCCCGGCCTATAAAGCACCCCAGGGAGAAAAAGACGAGAACATCAGCTTCGAGAGAGTTGCCGAGCTCGTTGGTCCCGACATTGCAGAACGCCTGAGAGACGACAGCACAAGAATCTTCATCAGCGCTTCTCAGGCGGCTGAAAAAGCTGGCCTGATTCTCGCCGACACCAAGTTTGAGTTCGGCAATGACCCAAGAACCAATGTTCTTACACTTGGCGACGAGGTCCTCACACCAGACAGCTCTCGCTACTGGGACAAGTCCGAATGGGAAAGCGGTAAACGAGACCAGAGCTTTGACAAGCAAATTGTGCGCAATTGGCTCGAAAAAAACTGGGACAAAATCTCAGAGCCACCAATACTTCCAGAGGACATCGTCTCACTCACCGCAGAGCGCTACGGCCTCCTCGCGGAGAAACTGACCAGCAATAACAATTAGGGTTGTGCTGTGCTTAGAACACCGCTGTTTGACGAACATGAGGCCATGGGGGCCGCCTTCACCGACTTTGGCGGCTGGGAGATGCCGGTTAGGTATGGCTCAGATCTAGACGAGCACCACGCCGTTAGAAACTCCGCTGGACTCTTTGACATCAGTCACATGGGCGAAATCAGGGTCAAGGGCGAAGCCGCCGAACTTCTCGACTACGCCTTGGTCTCAAAGCTAAGCGGCATGAAGAACGGCAAGGCCAAATACACGATGATCTGCAACGCAGACGGCAAGGTCATCGATGACCTAATCGTCTATCGCATCGAAACTGACGAGTACCTCATCGTTGCCAACGCCGGCAATCGCCTCGCGGTGCTGGTTCAGCTCCTAAATGCTGCCGAGCACTTTGAGGTGGAGGTAAGAGACGAGTCTGAACAGTGGGTGCTTCTTGCACTTCAGGGCCCCAAAGCCACGACGGTGCTAAACGAATTTGTGGACATCGACCTTGACCCGCTTCCCTACTACTCGATAGCTAGCGGCAAGATTGGCGATACAGCTGTGCTGCTGGCTCGCACCGGCTACACCGGCGAGGACGGCTTTGAAGTCTTCATTCCGGACACCGAAGCGCTGAACATCTTCAGGTCAATTGCCGCAAGGGACGGGGTGAGGGTCTGCGGCCTTGCAGCGAGAGACACCCTCAGACTCGAGGCTGGCATGCCCCTCTATGGCCACGAGCTCACTTTGGACGTGAACCCCTTCGAGGCAAACCTTGGCAGAGTCGTGGCCCTAGATAAGGACGACTTCGTTGGCAAGGTGGCCCTAACAGAGCTACAAAACCAAAAGGCTTGGAAGCTATACGGCCTCAAGGGCGAGGGCAAGCGAGCTGCCAGGGCCGAGTATGAGATCTACCTGCCAGGTGGTGAGAACCCCATTGGCCAGGTGACCTCAGGTGCGCTTTCGCCAACGCTTGGCTACCCGGTGGCAATGGCGTTCCTAGATGGTTCGCTGGAGCTTGCAATTGGTAGCAAACTAGAGGCAGATGTAAGGGGCACGAGGATCGACTACGAAGTGGTTGAGCTTCCGTTTTATAGGAGATAGAGATGGCAAATCCGGCAGAGCTGCACTACACCAAAGAGCACGAGTGGGTAAAGGTCGAGGGTGATGTGGCGACCATTGGCATCACCAAGTACGCAGCGGATGCCCTTGGTGAGATTGTCTACGTGGATTTGCCGAAGGTTGGTTCCTCCACCACTCACATGAAGATTTGCGGTGAGATTGAGTCGACCAAGAGCGTCGGCGAAATCTATGCGCCAATGGACGGCGAGGTAGTCGAAGCTAACGATTCGCTAAGCGGATCTCCCGAAACGATAAATGATGACCCATTTGGGGAAGGCTGGCTGGTTAAAATTCGTTTTACCCAACTACCGGATCTTCTTTCTAGCTCCGAGTACGACGCCTTCATTGGAGAGTAATTGCTAGCTGACCATCATCAGTTTCGTTTCCGTCACATCGGCCCCGATGCCACTGAGCAAAAGGCCATGCTCGATTACCTCGGGATTGCAAGCCTCAGCGAACTAATGGAGAAGGCACTGCCCGATGCCATCAAGTTCGAGGGCGAAAGCAAGCTGCCGGATGCAATCAGTGAGGATGACGCACTAGCGAGACTCCGCGAAATAGGCTCCAAGAACCGCATCACACAGAGTTTCATCGGCCTTGGCTATTACGGCACCAGAACCCCGGGTGTAATCAAGCGCAATGTTTTGGAGAATCCAAGCTGGTACACCGCATACACCCCATATCAGCCGGAGATCTCTCAGGGCCGGCTCGAGGCGATTATCAACTTCCAGACCATGGTCACCGACCTGACCGGAATGAAGACCGCCAACGCCTCAATGCTCGATGAGTCCACCGCCGTTGTAGAGGCGATGCTGGTCGCCAGACGCAGCGCCGACAGCAAGAGCGATGTCTTCTTTGTTGACAGCGACATGTTCCCCCAGACCAAGCAGCTGCTTGAGCACAGGGCGGAGCCAATGGGCATCGTCATCAAGTATTTCGATGCCGCAAAGCCAGAAGAGCTCGATGAAGAGTGCTTTGGTGCAGTTATTCAGTACCCAGGGGCCTCGGGACGAATCATCGACTTTGACAACCTCTTTGCCAAGGTCCACGAGTTTGGAGGTCTTGCAATCGCAGCGGCAGACCTCATGGCACTGACCCTGATCACCCCTCCGGGTGAGAAAGGCGCGGATGTAGTCTGCGGTACCACTCAGCGCTTTGGTGTACCAATGGGCTTTGGTGGTCCCCACGCCGGCTACCTGGCGGTGCGTGACAAGCTCGAGCGAACTATGCCTGGCAGGCTGGTTGGGGTCTCGGTAGATGCCGAGGGGGCACCTGCCTACAGGCTCACCCTGCAGACCAGAGAGCAGCACATCAGGCGCGAGCGCGCGACCTCAAACATCTGCACCGCACAGGTACTGCTCGCGGTGATGGCAGGAATGTATGCCGTCTACCACGGACCAGAAGACCTAAAGGCAATCGCCAAAGAGATTCACGACAAGGCAACAGCCCTAGCAAAAGTTCTAACTGAGGTTGGCTTTACCCTCCAGCACGAGAACTTCTTTGACACCATCAGGCTCATAAACACTGATGCCGAGAAGTTCTTCGAGGCAGCGAGAGCCAAAGACCTAACAGTTTTGAAGGTGGACTCAGAGACCCTAGGCATCTCAGTAGACGAGAGCACCACCTGGCAGCACCTCGCGGAACTTGCCAGCGCATTTGGCGCAAGAGCTCCAAAGCCAGAGGATGCCCAGGACAGGCTCAGAAACCACCGCGAGAGTAAGTACCTCGAGCACCCGGTTTTCAACACCCACCACTCCGAGACCGCAATGCTGAGGTATCTAAAGAAGCTCGCAGATTTTGACTATGCGCTGGATCGGGGCATGATCCCGCTGGGTTCCTGCACCATGAAGCTCAACTCGGTAACCGAGATGGAGGCCGTCACCTGGCCAGAGTTTGCCTCACTTCACCCCTTTGCCCCAGCCGCAGACACCCAGGGCTATCTAGAACTAATCGCAGAGCTCACTAGCTGGCTAAGCGACATCACCGGCTACGAAGCAGTTTCGCTGCAGCCAAACGCGGGCAGCCAGGGAGAACTTGCAGGCCTCATGGCCATTCGCGGCTACCACCGTTCAAGAGGCGACTTCAAGAGAAACATCTGCCTAATCCCGTCATCCGCCCACGGCACCAATGCCGCGAGCGCCGTACTTGCAGGACTAGAGGTCGTTGTCATTGGTTGCGATAACGACGGAAACGTTGATGTTCTTGATTTGAAGCAGAAGATTGCGGAGTTTGAGGACACCCTCGCGGCTCTCATGGTCACCTACCCATCCACCCACGGCGTCTACGAAGAGGCAGTAGTTGAGATCTGTGACCTGGTTCACGCAGCCGGTGGTCAGGTCTACATCGATGGCGCAAATACCAACGCGGTTGTTGGCTATGCAAAGTTCGGCGAATTTGGTGGAGACGTAAGCCACCTCAATCTCCACAAAACCTTCTGCATCCCTCACGGTGGTGGCGGTCCAGGCGTAGGACCAGTGGTTGCAAGGCCTCACCTAGCCCAGTTCCTGCCTGGTCACTCCATGGCTCAAGCTGAACTTCCAAACTATGGTCCAGTATCAGCAGCACCGTTTGGTTCTCCAAGCATCCTGCCAATCTCCTGGGCCTACATCCAGATGATGGGCTCGGGTGGACTGCAGGATGCGACAGCGGTAGCGGTATTGAGCGCCAACTACGTTGCCAAGAAGCTCTCAGATGCCTACCCACTTCTCTACACCGGCAAGAACGGCCTGATCGCCCACGAGGCAGTGATTGACATTCGCCCGCTGCAAAAAGTGGCCGGCATCTCCAATGACGATGTTGCAAAGAGGCTGGTTGACTACGGCTTCCACGCCCCAACCATGAGCTTCCCAGTAGCGGGAACCCTAATGATTGAACCAACCGAGTCAGAGCCAATGGAGGAACTCGAGCGGTTCATAAGCGCCATGCTTGCAATCAGGGCCGAAGCTCAAAAGGTTCAGGACGGCATCTGGCCCCAGGAGGACAACCCTCTGGTGAACTCTCCGCACACCGCCAGCCACCTAACCGGCGAGTGGACCCACCCCTACAGCCGCGAAGAGGCTGTCTTCCCAACCGACAGCCAGCGCAGAAGCAAGTACTGGCCACCGGTTCGAAGAATCGATGGGGTATTTGGCGACAGGAACCTCACCTGCACCTGCCCACCCATTGAGAGTTTTGCTCGCTAGCTAAGTGGAACCATGTGCAGGCGAATCATCTTCGCAGCTTCCTCAAATGAGGTCTCACCAAGGAGTGGCAGTAAAGAAGATGGCTAAGGCCAACTAAACTAAAGCCATTCCGAGCATCGCTGCCGGCAACCAACGTCCATCCCGAAACTGGAAACCCAGCAAACCGAAGGGTAGAAGTGCCAAAAATCATCGTTGAGATCATGCCCAAGCAAGATCTACTAGACCCCCAGGGCAAGGCAGTTGCCAATGCTCTGGTAAGAGGCGGGAACAAGGACATCTCAGGTGTGCGCATTGGCAAGCGCATCGAGCTTCACTTCGACAGGGAAGTAACCGAAAAAGACATTGAAGAGGCCAAGAAGCAGGCCAAAGAGTTTTTATCTAACGACGTCATCGAGGACGTGGTAGCGGTAACGGTAGAGAAATAATGCGCATAGGCGTAATCACCTACCCCGGCACCCTAGACGACCGCGATGCCCAAAGGGCCATCCGCCTAGCAGGCGGAACCCCGGTTCCGCTCTGGCACGCAGACGACGACCTCAAAAAAGTAGACGCGGTCGTCCTCCCTGGAGGCTTCTCATATGGCGACTACCTCCGCTGCGGAGCAATTGCGGCAAAGGCCCCTGCCACCAAAGAGGTAATCAAGAAAGCCCAGCAGGGCCTGCCCGTGATGGGCATCTGCAATGGCTTCCAGGTGCTAGTTGAGTCTCACCTGCTCCCAGGTGGACTAATTAGAAACGAACACCAGCACTTCATCTGCCGCGACCAAAAACTACGTGTAGAAAACAACCAAACTGCCTGGACCAACCTCTTTGAAAAAGACGAAGAAATCATCATTCCGCTCAAAAACGGTGAGGGTGGCTACATCGCAACCGATGAAACCATCAAGATGCTCGAAGAAGAAAACCGAGTTGTCTTTCGCTACCTAGAACTAAACCCCAACGGTTCCATGAACGACATTGCAGGGCTAACCAATGAGCGCGGCAATGTCGTTGGCCTAATGCCCCACCCCGAGCACGCAGTCGAGCCAGGCTTTGGCCCAGACACCTCACTAGCGACAAGAAGCGGCATCGACGGCCTCAAGTTTTTCCAGAGCACACTAAAGGCCTTGGTGAACAGCTGATGTTCAACAACAAAAACCAGCCTTCAGGCATCGACACTGTAGAAAACGCAAGCGCAGAACCAGACAAAGAACAACCCTGGAAAGAGCTCGGGCTTAAACGGGACGAATACCAAAGCATCAAGGAGATTCTTGGCCGCAGGCCAACCTCCTCAGAGCTAGCGATGTATTCGGTCATGTGGTCAGAGCACTGCAGCTATAAGTCATCGAAGATCTACCTCCGCCAGTTTGGCGAGAAGGTAACCCCGGAGATGAAAAAGCACCTCATGGTCGGCATGGGTGAGAACGCCGGTGTTGTAGACATCGGTGAAGGCTTAGCTGTCACCTTCAAGGTAGAGAGCCACAACCACCCCAGCTACATCGAACCCTTCCAGGGAGCGGCAACCGGCGTTGGCGGCATCGTTAGAGACATTCTGTCTATGGGTGCAAGGCCGGTTGCGGTCATGGACCAGCTCCGCTTCGGAGCACCCCAAGACCCCGACACAGCAAGAGTTGTTCACGGGGTAGTAGATGGCATTAGTTTCTATGGCAACTGTCTGGGGCTTCCAAACATTGGTGGCGAGACTGTCTTTGACAAGGTCTACCAGGGCAACCCACTTGTAAATGCTCTCTCCATTGGAGCTCTAAAGCACGAAGACCTCCAGCTAGCCAAAGCAACCAATCCCGGCGACCTAGTAATTCTCTTTGGGGCCAGAACCGGAGCCGACGGCATTGGTGGCGTTAGCGTCCTAGCCTCAGAAACCTTTGGTGACGAAGGCCCAACAAAAAGACCTGCGGTTCAGGTCGGAGACCCATTTGCCGAGAAGGTTCTCATTGAGTGCTGCCTAGAGCTCTTCCACGCAGGCGTAGTAGCAGGCATTCAAGACTTAGGTGGCGCAGGAATCTCCTGCGCAACCAGTGAGCTTGCCTCCAACGGAGGCAAGGGTATGAAGATTCAGCTCAAGAACGTGCTGCTTAGAGATGAGAGCCTCACCCCTGAAGAGATTCTGATGAGTGAGAGCCAGGAGCGCATGTGTGCGGTGGTTCCAAAGAAGAAGCTCAAGGACTTCGAAAAAATCGTTAACAAGTGGGAAGTCGAGTACTCAGTTCTTGGAGTGGTAATCGACGAGGACAGGCTCTACATTGACTGGGGCCACGAAGAAATCGTCAGTGTCCCCCCAAGAACAGTTGCCCATGACGGGCCTGTTTATGACCGTCCCGTCGAATACCCCAAATACCAAGATGCTCTAAACGCAGACAGTTCAAGCAGGCTAAGGAGAGCAGAAAACGAAACAGAGGCTGCGGCCCAGCTTATGGAGCTCATCTCCTCACCAAACCATGCAGACAAGTCCTGGATTACAAACCAATACGACAAGTACGTCATGGGTAACACAGCACTTGCCATGCCAGACGATGGCGGCATGATCCGCATAAGCGAAGAGACAGGCCTAGGTGTTGCCCTGGCAACAGATGCCAATGGCAAGTACTGCTACCTAGACCCTTACGAGGGCGCCAGGCAAGCACTAGCCGAGGCCTATCGAAACGTAGCTGTCACAGGAGCAGTCCCAAGAGCGGTAACGAACTGCCTCAACTTTGGTTCCCCGGAGAACCCAGAGGTGATGTGGCAATTCAAGCAGGCAACTGCAGGTCTAGCAGATGCCTGCCAAGAACTTGGCATACCTGTAACTGGTGGCAACGTGAGCTTCTATAACCAAACAGGTGAAACAGCTATCTACCCAACCCCGGTAGTTGGTGTTCTAGGTGTGATTGACGATGTTGCTAGAAGAGTCCCCTCTGGTTGGCAGGACGACGGCAATAACATCTACCTCCTAGGAACCACCTGTGACGAACTTGATGGTTCAGCCTGGGCCAAAGACCTCCACAACCACCTTGGAGGAAGACCTCCAAAGGTTGATCTCCAGAAAGAGAAGGAGCTTGCAAGTCTCCTCCATGGAGCAACCCAGCAGGGCCTGATTGAAGCCGCACACGATGTCTCTGAGGGTGGCCTAGGCATTGCCATCCTCGAGGCAAGCCTGAGGTTCAACGTTGGAGCAAGGATTTGGCTGACTGAGCTCATGGAGAGAGACGGCCTTGATCTAACAGCCGCGCTGTTCTCTGAGTCTCAGTCACGAGTCATTGTTTCTGTTGGGAGAGAAGATGACGTTAAGTTCCAGGCACTGTGCGAAGCGAGGGGTGTTCCGGTCCTAAGAATTGGTGTCTCAGACAAAGAGAACCAGGCAGTAGACATTCAGGGTGTAGCGAAGTTAGAGCTCGAGGCCATTAGGGGTGCTTGGGCTGGGGTTATGCCGGGGTTGTACTGATCTTCTGATCCGTAGTTAGGCCACACTTGGGCATATTTCCTTCGATGATGAGGAACATTTGGCTGAGCTTTAGAGGAGCTAGGTGGAGACGTTGCCTGTTATGCGAGACTCACAAAGCTTGTGCATGGGGGTTATGACCTCTACCTAAACATCCTCAGGCACCCCAGATCTCAAATTAGCCTTAGGGAACATCTACTCTCTGGTGCTACTCTCATCGAGTGAAAAAATCAGGGTGGATTGGCATCACAGCTGCAGCACTTGTGCTGGTTCTAGGTGGCGGTGCCTTGGCAGTAGGTAACTACGTCTACACCTCAGCAACGGCTGTTCCGTGTGCAATAAATGATGATGATCTAGCCAACAAGCCCGAAGAGTTTTATGTCCCAGGCAGCGGCAATGGCCCTTTCCCTGGTCCTGGTTGGGAGAAGTGGGTCGGACACGACATCTCTCAGTGGTGGATGGTTGGTGTCCCTTACGAACCCGTGATGATTCCTGTCGCCGAAGGTGTTGAGCTCTCCGCCTGGTGGATAACGCCGATCGAAGATAACGGCAAGACCGTAATTGTCACTCACGGCATTGGCACATCAAGACGTGACTACAACACCCTGCTGCCTGCAGGAATGCTCGTGAAGAGCGGCTTCAATGTCTTATTGGTTGATTCCCGCGACACTGGAGAGTCGACCTGCGTCGATGGTCGCCACTCCGCCGGGCAAGAGGAGTCTTCCGACTTCGCAGCGGTTGCAGAGTGGTTAGTTAGTCAACAGGATGTGGTCCCGGCTTCACTTGGCATGTTGGGTATTTCCGGTGGTGCAGTTGCCACGAGCCTACTTCCAGCAAAAACCGACCTGATCTCGGCCTTTGCGATGGAGGGAACGATTTTTGACTTCAATGCGGCAGCAACTCAAGAAGTGGAATACCAGGGCTTTCCAGGCTTTCTGTGGCAACTGGTTTTGGTAGCGGCGCAATTGTTTCATGGAGTAAACCTCACCGAGACCTCCGCGATGGAGGGTATTGAAGCTGCCGGCTATAGGCCCATGCTTATCCTCCACGGAGACAGTGACCAAAGGTTGGTTTATCAATCCTCGGTTGACTTCTATGAGTACGGACAGTCAGTAGGTGCAGATATAATTCTCGAAACCTTCGTTGGAGCCGATCACACCGAGGGCATGCTCACAGAGCCAGAGCGTTACGCGAATCTACTGACTGAATTCTTTGAATCAGCTCTCGAATAGTTAGTCTGACTGCTATTTCTTAGGGCCAAAGATATTGCCCAGTGCACTGGCTGCTGCTGAGAACTCACTAGGAATGAACCAAACCTTGTTGGCATCTCCCTGGCTCATTTCCTTGAGCTGCTCAATGTATTTGTAGGCGAGTGCCTGGTCGGTAACCGATGCTTCTGCAAGTGCGTCGAAGACCTTTTGAATTGCCTTGGCTTCACCATCAGCAACCAGTGCTTCTGCCTTCGCGTCAGCCTCCGCCTTGAGGATGATGGCCTTGGCTTGTCCCTCTGCTCTAAGAATCTCTGCTTGCTTGTTTCCCTCGGCTGTGAGGATGTCGGACTGCTTCTCTCCCTCGGCAATCAAGATGGCGGCTCGCTTGTCGCGCTCTGCCTTCATCTGCTTTTCCATGGACTCGCGCACTGACTCTGGGGGTACGATGTCGCGAATCTCAACTCGGTTTACGCGCACGCCCCACTTACCGGTGGCTTCGTCCAACACGGCACGAAGTGCTGCGTTGATCTCTTCTCTTGAGGTCAGGGCGTCTTCTAGGTCCAAGCTTCCAACCTTGTTTCGCAGGGTTGTGACGGTTAGCTGCTCGATACCGAGAACGAAGTTGGCAATTTCGTAGGTGGCGGACTTGGGGTCGGTCACCTGGTAGTAGATAACAGTGTCGATCTCGATTACCAGGTTGTCCTCGGTGATAACCGACTGAGGCTGGAAGTCAACGACCTGCTCTCTTAGGTCAACGGTCCTTCTAACGACGTCGATGAAGGGAAAGACCAGGTTCACTCCAGCCTCTAGGGTCTTGTGGTAGCGACCAAGTCGCTCAACTACGCCCGCTGTTGCCTGGGGGATGATGCGGATGGAGCGGATCAGTAGAACGGCCACCAGAATCAGGAATATGGCGGTGCCAACTCCTCCAAAATCAAAACCTCTTAAAAAGTCCATCCGCCTACCTCACAATCAGTGTTGCGCCATCGATCTCTTCGATGGTTACTTTGGCACCCTTCATGCGGACACCTTCTCTAACTCTTGCGCTCCAGTCTTCACCCCAGACCTTAACAAGTCCTGAGTCTTCGGTAACATCCTGGGTCACGGTTGCCTGCTTGCCGACAAGGGAAGCGACATTGGTCATGCGCTCTGGGTGCTTTCCCTGCCACTTGGCAATAAGTGGCCTGACATAAACCAGGGCGACTATGGCCGCCGCCAAAAAACCAGCCCCCTGCAACCACATCGGTGCGCCAAACAGCGAAAGCACGAGAGGCACGAGAGTCGCGACTGCGAGCGCCGCGAAGTAGAGGCCGTATGTCAAAAGTTCAATAACGATCAGTGCCGCCAAGACTCCCAGCCAAATAAATGTCATTTCGCCCCCTTAGAGCTTCTTCTAGCCTAAATGGAGCTGGCGACATTACAACCAGATAGTAAAGACCCCGAATCAACAGATCCGGGGCCTTTACTTGCCGATCATCTTAGGCGTTAGGCATTTGCCTCTCGCCATCTAAGGAAGGTCCCATGTGACCGCGGTGCTTACCACCGCGGAGACCTGGGTGACCACGCTCCCCCCGCTCTTCAGCAACATCGGCGCTGAAGTTAACGGTGAGCGGGTCTGATGAAGTAGCGGTTGCATTGCCCTCGGCATCTACGGTGATAGTCACTAGCACGGGGGAGGTGCCGTCAGATGGATAGAGGGCCAGCTTGGTTACGCCAGCTTCAGTTGGTGCACGAAAACCAAGAAGTCCAGAAAGAGTCCCGTCTTCAATTTCGGTGCGAGTTGGGGAGCCAGCATCGAGGGTGATTGGCCGAATGCCGATTCGCCTGCCATCCTCTGCCGGCTCCGTGTCTGGAACTGAGGTTGCGTCGCTGTCAAGGAGGTAAACAGTGAAGTGGGCGCCTTTGTGGGCATCCCTTGCCTCAGTTACATCTTCTGGAACGCCAACTATTGTGGCGTCCATGGTTACTCGGTTGTGCTCCTCCGTTGAGTGAGCCTGACGGCTCTCGCTAGAGGAAGCGCGCTCGCCTCGATCATGCGCAAGCGCTGGCAAAGCCAGCCCGAGTGAGCCGGTGGCAACGACAGCGAGAGCTGCGATGCCGACCTTGGCTGTTTTGTTCATTCGTATCCTTTCGTGGATACGAATCAAGTTAGAGAAGCTGAAGATTTCAGGTGGCCAAAATCAGCATCCTGCTATGAAGCTCGCAGGAAGCTCTCAGCCTAGAAAAGCCTCCAGGGGCTGAGCTTCCAGCCAAGTCGAACCGCTGCCAATCTGATTCCAACCATTGCCACCGCGGCAATTAGGACATCGAGATACTCCGGGGTCTGCAGCTGGGAAAGCAGGGCCACAAGCCAGCCTCCGGCGAAGGCGATGACCGCATAAGGCTGATGATCATGAAATGCCCTTGGGACCTCGTTTACGAGCACGTCTCTAAAGATTCCACCCACGACGGCCGTTATTACACCCATAAGAACCGAAATCATCGGGCTCTGGCCAGTTTGAAGTGCGATGTGGGTGCCTCCCGCGGCGAAAATACCCAGTCCAAACGCGTCGGGAACCATCATCGCCTTCTCGGTAAATTCAATATGTCTCGCGCGGAAGAAGAACGGCAGTGCCAGACCCGCAACTATCAGCGCCCAGACCCATGCCTCTTGTTCAACCCAAAAGAAGGGTCTTCTGTCGAGGAGAACGTCTCTCAGGGTTCCGCCGCCAAATGCGGCTATGGCGCCAATCATGACAACGCCCACTAGGTCGAACTGCTTACGGGCCGCCTCAATAATGCCGGAGAGTGCGAAAGCAACAACACCCAGTGCCTCGAAGAAAAGCAGGAAGCTGTCGAGGCTCATTAACTCTCTCCTTTTATAAGTGCGCGAGGCGGGACTTGAACCCGCACGTCCTTGCGGACACTGGCACCTGAAGCCAGCGCGTCTGCCATTTCGCCACTCGCGCGATTAGTGGTTGAAGCCGTTAGAGATTAGCAGAGAAGACCCTTGCGAGTAAGGGGCGGGATTAGACTTACCTAACCCACAGCGACATCTCGAAAGTAGGCGAAATGGGCCTGTTGGATAAGGCAGAGCAGCGCATTGAAGGTGCAGTGAGCTCGCTTTTTTCAAAGCTCTCACGAGCTGCGCTACAGCCGGTGGAAATCACTCAGGCAATTCGCTCGGCAATGGACCTTGCCGCTAAGGCCGACTCGGTTGGGTCAACGGTCGTCCCCCATCGCTACCTGCTACTTGTTCACACCACCGATGCCCAAAAGATAACTCCATCGATGCTCTCTGCGATCCGGGCCGAGGTCTCAAAATATGCTTCCTCCAGGCAGTATCGCCTTGTTGATTCAATTGACATCAACCTCTCTGCGGACGACAAAATTGGCAAGGGAAGAATTCGCGTTGGTTCGCAGCCGGTCGACACATCGGTCGCCTGGAGGCCTGTGCTATCGGTTGGGAATGCTGAATTCGAACTGAAGCTGGGAACATCCACGGTCGGTCGAGATGAGAAGGCAGACATCTGCATCGATGATCGCGGGCTTAGCCGCATCCACTTCGAGATTGCGTGGAATGGAGAGGTAGCGGCGATTCGGGACCTGCAGTCCACCAACGGCACCTTTCTCGATGGCGCTCAAGTAAATGAACTGGTTCTCATTTCTGGAAGCACGATTGCTGCAGGGCGAACAGAGTTTCACTTTCAGCTCCTAGCACTGGCAGGTGAGGCCAGTGAGTGAACTTGCGCTATTTCTGGTTCGCATCGGGTTTGTGGCGGTGCTCTGGATTTTCGTGTTGAGCCTCCTCTCGGTAATCAGAGCCGATCTTTACGGCCGCAGGGTAATTAGCCGACTTGCCAAGCAGAGCGCTCCGCAGCTTAGCCAAGCCCCCGTCGCGGAATTAGATATTGACGATGGCGATATCTTCGAGCCGAGCAAGATTCAAATGCTTACAGGCCGAAGTGCGGGTAACAGCCTTGAGCTGGGAGAGAAGAAGGAGGTCACAATTGGCCGCTCACCCGGTTCAGATCTAGTGATTTCCGATGAGTTTGCTTCTAATACCCATGCCAAGTTGGTCTTGGTTGGCGACGAGTGGGTGCTTCAAGACCTTAGCTCGACCAATGGCACCTTCATTGACGGTAAACGTGTCACAACACCGGTGACCATGACTGCTGGCGCCACCATCAGAATCGGAACCACAACCTTCGATTTGAGGTCTTAGTCTCTTGGCCATCAAAACCGTCAGTTATGCGGCTTCCGACATAGGAAAGCACCGCAGCTCAAACCAGGACTCAGGCTATGCCGGTTATCAACTGTTTTTTGTGGCAGACGGCATGGGCGGGCACGCCGGTGGGGATATCGCCAGCGCGATAACCAGCCAGCGAGTGGCGCTTACCGACAATAAGTACGACAGTGCTGAAGAAGCCATTGAAACCCTGAAGCAGGGGGTTTTGGAAGCCAACGGCATGCTCTCCGAAACCGTGAAGGAGCACCCCGAGCTCGAGGGCATGGGAACCACCTTCTCTGGGATGCTGATTCACGGCGATCAGATCATCACCGCCCACATCGGGGACTCACGGATTTATCGGGTGCGCGATGGCGAGGTCAGCCAGATAACCAACGACCACACCTTCGTTCAAAGGCTCGTAGAACTTGGTCGGATCACAGCCGAAGAGGCCCTGGTCCATCCGCGACGCAGCGTCTTGATGAGGGTCTTGGGCGATGTTCAAGAGGATCCTGAGCTCGACATTGCCCTCTTTGATGCCCAAGTCGGTGATCGCTGGATGCTCTGTAGTGATGGCCTCTCTGGGGTCGTTCCAGAGGAAGTCATGGAGCGAATTCTTTCAAGCAAGGTTCCTACCGAAGAGGCGGCCGAACTCCTGGTTGGCGAGGCACTGGAGTTTGGTGCTCCTGACAACGTGACCGTGGTGGTGGCAGACATCATACGCTCAGGCACCCAAGTTGACTTCGAGCCGGGTGCGCAATTTGTTGGTAGCGCTGCCAACGAGGTTGTCATTGAGGAGCGTCGCGGGGGCAAGATCCTCCAGCTTCTGAATCCTCGGAGCCTTATCGAACTGCTACAGACCCCAGAGGATCCTGCGGAATACCGTCCAGAATCCGAAGAAGTACTCGAAAAGATTTTGTTGGAGACCAGGAGGAAGATTCGCTGGCGGGGGGCCCGAACAATCCTTGGCTGGGTTCTGCTTGCCGCCGCTGTAATTGGAATTGGCTGGCTCGCCTACAGCTATACCCAGACCCGCTATTACGTTGCGGAGTATCAGGGACAGGTAACTATTTATCAGGGGATCCGAGAGCAGCTGGGGCCATTGAAGTTCTCGCAGCCCTATCAAGTGAGCGAAATAGACATTGAAGACCTATCTCCTTTCCAGCAAGAGCTGATTGACAGGTCGATTTCTGCAGAATCGCTAGACGATGCCCTAAGAATCTTGAGTCAGCTGCAGGAGAGTGTGGATGAGTAGTCTCAGCCTCACCAGTGCCATACCAAACCTGATTCGAGCAGTTCCACGCTCGCGGAACTTTGAGGCGATGCTGATCTTCTGGGTCTCGGGCATCCATGCTTTTGCACTCGCTCAGATACAGCTCTCTGTCCTGCAGGTAATGACCTGGGAGATGCTTCTCTATTGGGCTCCCCCGACCCTTGCGGCCATGATTGTGCACTGGGTGCTCAGAAAGTATGCGGTTAAGGCTGATGGCCTGATGCTGCCACTTGCTTTCTTGCTAAACGGTCTTGGCATCGCGATGATCTACCGGCTTGACCTAGCGGAGCTTGCCGCCGGGGGCAGCGACCTCTTTGCCCAGCGACAGGTGTGGCTCAGCTGTTTTGCAATGTTGATTGCGGCGGTGGTAATTCGCTTGGTGCCGAACCACCTAGCACTTCGCCGCTTTCCCTTTATTTCTGGGCTTGCGGCGGTAGTGCTGCTGCTTCTTCCCGCGGCGCCCGTCATTGGGAGAACCGTCAATGGTGCGACCTTGTGGGTTGGGACTGACGAGCTGAGCTTCCAACCCGGCGAGCTTGCAAAGATTTTGCTCGCGATTTTCTTCGCGGGCTACCTAGTTTCAAGACAGGGCTCGTTAGCTGAAATTGGTTCACGGGTTCTAGGGGTGAAGGTGCCAAGAGCCAAGGACCTAGGCCCTATCTTGCTCTTCTGGTTTGCATCGCTCGGGGTTCTCATTGTCCAGCGCGACCTAGGCACCTCAATTTTGTACTTTGGACTGTTTCTCGTCATGGTCTACACAGCCACCGGCCGCGGCTTCTATATCGGCGCCGGTCTGGTGATGATGGTAACCGGAGCCCTGGTGGCATCGAGGTTCTTTGACTATGTCGAGAGACGCTTTGAGGTTTGGTTGGACCCTTTTGCAAACTCCAACTACAGCGCCATCGGGGGAAGCTACCAGCTAGTCCAGGGCCTGTTTGGCATGGCCAACGGCGACGTTATTGGCGCCGGTTTGGGTGGTGGCTTTCCACAGTTGATTCCCCTTGCAGAAAGCGACTTCATATTTGCAGCCCTTGGTGAGGAGTTGGGACTCGCAGGGGTCTTCGTGATCCTCGCGGTCTACCTCCTTCTCGTCTACAGGGGCCTCAGGATTGCGAATAGCCACCCGGATGACTTTTCTAAACTCCTATCACTTGGGTTGGCATTTGTTATCGGTCTGCAGGTATTCGTCGTCGCTGGCGGGGTAATGGGGCTGCTGCCGCTTACCGGACTTACCACGCCGTTCTTGGCTGCCGGCGGATCCTCGCTGCTTGCAAACTGGTCAATAATTGCGCTGCTTTTAATTATTAGCGACTCTTCGCTCAGGAGCAGTAAATGAACCGACAGGTAAGAAGAGTCGGTCTCATCCTCACGATTATGTTCATCGCTCTTTTCGCAATGGCCAGCTCAATCCAGGTCATCAGAACTGGAGAGCTTTATCTGGATAGTCGCAATGTTCGCGCGTCATATGAGACCTATAAGACCCAGCGAGGGGCAATTCTCGTTGGAGGCGAGGCAATCGTTACCTCAACGCCAGTAAATGACGACTACCGCTTCCTAAGGGAGTATGGAAGCGTCATTTACAGCCCAATAACCGGCTACTACTCAGTCTTCTCAGGAACCACCGGCATCGAGCGCTCGATGAATAGTTACCTTTCGGGCCAGTCAGGGGCGCAATTCTTTGAGCAAATTAATGCCCTGCTAGATGGCACTCCAGTCACCGGCGCTGCGGTTGAACTAACAATCGATCCGGACGCCCAGCGCGCTGCCTGGGATGCTCTTGGTAATCGCAAGGGCGCGGTGGTTGCAATTGAGCCTGCAACCGGAAGAATCCTCGCACTGGTTTCAAAGCCAACTTTTGATGCGAACCTTTTGGCTTCTCACGTCTACGGCGAAGTCGTTGACTCCTATCGCAACTATTCCGAGAACGAAGACGAGCCACTTATCAACAGGGCTATTTCCGGAGACCTCTACCCACCCGGTTCCGTGTTCAAGCTCGTTGTTGCGGCAGCAGCTTTGGAATCAGGCAACTACACCACACAGTCAAGTTTTGAAAACCTGAGCGAGTATGTGCTGCCCGGCACTACAACTGCAGTTTCCAACTCCGGAGGATCCACTTGTGGTTCCGGCGAGGCCGTGACTTTAGAAACTGCGCTGATTCGCTCCTGCAACATCCCCTTCGCAATGCTGGCGGTTGAGCTCGGACAGGACAGGGTCAGGGCTCAGGCAGAGCTCATGGGTTTTGGTGACGAACTCGAGATTCCCATGCCCGTGACACCGAGCGTGTATCCGGAGAACATGGACCTTGCCCAAACAGGGCTTAGCGGCTTTGGGCAGTTCGATGTTCGGGTGTCCCCGCTGCAGATGGCCTTAGTGACTGCTGCAATTGCCAATCAGGGCGTGATCATGAACCCGCAGCTGATTAGCTCGGTAGTTGCAAGCAACCTGAACATCCTCTCGCAGCCGCAACCGACGGTTTTCTCCTCCCCGATCTCGAGAGAAACCGCAGGCTTTCTGACCCGCATGATGGTGGACTCGGTTGAGATTGGGGTTGCCGGTAGGGCTGGAATATCCCAGGTTGCAGTTGCTGGAAAGACTGGAACTGCAGAGAATGGGCCCGCTGAGCCTTACACCCTTTGGTTCACCGGCTTTGCGCCGGCGGAAAAGCCTCAGGTAGTAGTGAGTGTGGTCGTCGAAGATGGCGGAGGCATTGGACAGAACGGCACGGGCAACCAGTTGGCCGCTCCCATCGCAAAGGCCGTCATGGAAGCGGTGCTGGATTGAAGCCGGCAGTTGGGCAGCTTTATGGTGATCGCTATCGCCTGCAACTTCGCATTGCCATTGGGGGCATGGGTGAGGTTTGGCAGGCCGAGGACGAGCTCATTCTGCGCCAGGTTGCCATCAAGATCCTCAAGGAGGAATACCTTTCAGACCCACTCTTTATTGAGAGGTTTAGGACAGAGGCAAAGTCTGCTGCGCTGGTCGAGCACGAAGGAATCGCAAACGTATTTGACTATGGCGAGGATACAAATGCCGCCTACTTGGTCATGGAACTCGTGCCGGGTGAATCCCTCTCTCGGGTCATCGAGCGAGAAAAGAAACTTCCGGACACGAAAGTTCTTGACATCATGGCCCAGACCTCTAGGGCGCTTGGGGCTGCCCATGCCAGAGGGCTTGTGCATAGAGACATTAAGCCTGGCAACCTGCTAATTACCCCGGATGGCAAGGTCAAGATCACGGACTTTGGCATCGCCAGAGTAGGCGATCAAGTTCCGCTTACGAAGACCGGTCAGGTGATGGGGACGGTGCAGTACTTAGCTCCAGAGCAGGCCACCGGTAAACCTTCTACACCCGCGACAGACCTTTACTCCCTCGGAGTGGTGGCATATGAGGCGCTAAGTGGGAAGAGACCCTTTACAGGCGAGAATCAGATGGCCATAGCTATGGCCCACATCAACGAGATGCCTCCAGCGCTGCCAGAGTCAATTGATCCCAGGGTGCAGAATCTCGTGCTCAGCTGTTTGGCCAAAAAACCAAACCAACGTCCCGAATCCGCTACCTCGCTCGCCATCAGGGCGGAGGCACTGCTCAGGGAGAAAAAGGGCAAGCCCACAATCAGAAGCATCAAGGAGGTGGAGGAAGATCCGGTCACCGAACTAATCACCACCGACACCGCTCCGCTTCCACGAGCACCGATTGTTTGGCCCTGGATTGCGACCTTGGGTCTCTTGGGGCTAACGGCAGTGGTCGTGATAGTTGCCATTCTTTCTGACCCAAACGCCGAGGAAGTGGTGCAGACTCCCTCGCCCACTCAGACCCAGACGCAAGAGCCCGATCCTGAGCCGACTGCAGAGCCTGAGACCTCGAATGAGCCTCGCAATATCCTCATCCTGCGTTCGGACATAATCGAGAAGAACCTAAGTGATGTCACGGCGAAGCTGACCGAGCAGGGATTTGTAGTTAATGCCATTCCTGGTGAACTTATCCCTGGCGATGACCCACGGGTTCGCACCGTTTATGCCGTCTCACCAACTGGAAGCATTGTTCAGGGCAGCACTATTGATGTCACCTACTACGTAGGTAACTTTGCTGAAATTCCCGTCGAGATTCCAGAGCCTGACCCCGTCGAATCTGAAACCGCTCCACCCGAGGAAGGTGAGTCCGAACCAACTACTGACGACACGGCTACAGAACCCGAGCCAGAGACGCCGGTCGAGGAGCCTGTACCTAGTGATGAGTAACAAGAATGTGACCGAGTTTGTAGGGGAGCTGTAGCTTGCAAAAACTAGACTTTGAACCAGTAGAAAGAGCACCGTGAACGAAAACGAAAGACTGATTGCCGGGCGCTACCGCATCGGTCAACTTGTGGGTCGCGGGGGCATGGCCGAGGTTTACGAGGGCTATGACACCCGGCTAGGGAGAACAGTAGCAATAAAGCTGCTGAAGTCGGACTTGGCCAACGACGCCAACTTCGAAGCGAAGTTCCGTCAGGAGGCCCAAGCCTCTGCTCGCATGGCTCACCCCTCGATTGTTCGCATCTATGACGCGGGGGAAGAGGAGAGTACCGACCAAAACGGCAATGTTGTGAAGACCCCGTTCATCATCATGGAACTTGTCAAGGGGCGCTTGCTTCGGGACCTGATTCACGAGGGGAAGGTCGAAACTGCTCGCGCTGTGAAGTTCATTGCCGGAATCCTCGGTGCCCTAGAGGTTTCTCACCGGTCTGGAGTCATTCACCGCGACATCAAGCCAGCAAATGTGATGGTCGGGGAAAACGACTCTGTGAAGGTCATGGACTTTGGCATTGCACGTGCGGTCTCTGACAACTCTGCCACCCAAGCCGCAACGGCCGGAATAGTCGGAACCGCTCAATACTTTTCCCCCGAGCAGGCCCGAGGGGATGCGGTGGATGCCAGAACCGACTTGTATTCAACCGGAATCATCCTTTACGAGCTTCTCGCCGGGAGGCCACCCTTCAAGGGTGAGAGTGCGGTCTCGGTTGCTTACCAACATGTGAGCGAGGAGGCGCCTCTGCCTTCAACTCACAACCCAAGCGTCTCCAGTGAGCTAGATGCGGTTGTTGCAAGGGCCATGGCTAAGGATCGCGACGAGCGTTACCAAACGGCGGAAGAGTTTCGTGAGCACCTGCTCGCAGCTATGACTGGCTCTCCGCTTACCGAGAAGATTGCCAAGCCGGTTCAGGAAATGCAGCCGGTGGATGTTAATGCCACTGAGCTGATTACCGAGCCGGAGTCGATGCCCACCTCTTTGCTCGAGGGTTTTGAAACTGCGCCGAGTCGCCAGATATCAACAACCAACAACAAGATTGGTGCTGGGGTGCTGTGGGGTCTGGGCACCGGGGTTGTGGTGATTTTGGTTGGGCTCTTGTTCTGGGTTATGAACCTGGGTTCCAGCCCGTCTCCAACCGCCCCATCCAGCGGTATTGAGGTCGCGAACGTTGTTGGCTCGCTCTACGATGACGCCCTTGGCACTTTGGAGGGTCAGGACCTTGTGGTGCTGAGGGTCTATGAGAAGAGCGAGACAGTTCCGGAGGGTGTTGTCATTCGCCAGGAGCCAGAGTCGGGAACAGAGGTTCTAAGCAATACACCCGTAACCCTTTATGTCTCCTCAGGGGCGACCGAGGTGACCGTTCCCAATGTGGTGGGAGCTCTGGAGGCAGATGCGGTCAAGCTAATTGAGGACCGAGGGCTAAGTGTCGGTTCGATAACCGTTGTCGGATCGCCATCTGTGGCCGAAGGCACCGTTATTGCCTCCGACCCAGTCACCAACGCAAGGCTTCCCTTGGGGAGCATTGTGAACCTAATACTCTCCGATGGAACCGTACAGGTTCCCGATGTGAGAAACCTTGAGGTGCTAGAGGCCAGGGGGATCATGACCGACCCTGCCATTGGTTACACAGTTGCGGTGGAGATTTTGGATGCCGAGATTTGCACCGGCACCCCGGGCAACGTTGTGCTTGAGCAATCGATCCTCCCCGGTGAAGCAAAGCAGAAGCAGAACATTGTGCTTTACGTTGAGTGCATTGGTGGGATTGAGCCCGAAAACCCAGATTCGCTAGCTCCAGGCGAAGAGACCATGGAGCCTGCCCCTACAGAGGAACCGGCTCCCGAGGGCTAGCCAACCCGTGGGGAGAGGTGCTTGGCCTTTTCCCTCGCTCCCTCAAGCCCTAGAGATTCAAGCCAGTTTGCGAGCATGGTGTAGCCACCCTCTGTCATGACCGACTCTGGGTGGAACTGAACGCCAAAGATTGGCTTTTCCTTGTGTTGCAGGCTCATGATTACCCCGGACTCGGTCTGACCGGTAATGACCAGATCCTCAGGAACTGTTTCTCTGACAACTGCAAGTGAGTGGTAGCGGGTGGCGGTAAAGCCCTGAGGAAGCCCCTCGAAGATTGGACTGCCAGCGTGGTTCACCTGACTTGTCTTGCCGTGCATCAACTCAGGGGCACTCTGAACCGTTGCCCCCATCGCCTCCGCAATAGCCTGATGCCCAAGGCAGACACCAAACACTGGGTAATTGGTCTCGAGAGCGAGCTTCACCGTCGGGATTGAGAGCCCCGCGCTTGCTGGTGTTCCCGGTCCCGGAGAGATCAATACTGCGTCGAATTTGGCTAAAAGCTCAGGTAGCTCAGCCTCTTCAATGGCGTCATTTCGGATAACCTCAGTCTCTGCACCTAGCTGTCTTAGATAGCCGTTTAGGGTGTAGACGAAGCTGTCGTAGTTATCGAGCACCAGTATCTTGACCACGCGATTAGCCTACTTTGGTTCCCGAGGCAGCCTCCGTGGTAATAAACTTGCACGCATGTCGGAATCTAGGGACAACAAGAAAAGCTCAAAGCCTATAAAGCCAAAGATTGTTGGTGAAGAGGACGAGAACCCGCTTTGGTACAAAATAGCCATGTTTGGCTTCATGATTTTGGGCCTGATCTGGATTCTGGTCTTCTACATCTCCTCTGCTAGATTCCCACTCGGGAGCTCGACTCCAATCAACCTTTCAAACTGGAACATTTTGATTGGGTTTGGCATTGCCATGATCGGGTTCTCGATGACTACCCGTTGGAAGTAGTTAGAACCACATCCCGACCCGAAGTTGGGTCAAGAGATAGATAACCGCCCACACTCCTCCAACCCCGGCTAACTGCAAAACCCTCTGGTTCGGCTTTCTGGTTGCCGCGTAAATACCCGCAATCAGCAGACCGGTGACCAGTCCGCCGAGGTGGCCCTCCCATGAGATACCAGGGATAAAGATTCCCAGGGCAAAGTTGATGCCAACCAAGATAAAGATCTGCGAGGCATTTCCGCCAAGGCTGCGAATCACAATGAAGTAGGCACCCATCAGGCCGAAAAGTGCCCCGGATGCACCCACGACAGGCTGCTGGGGATCCGATATCCACAACACAGCCAACGATCCCCCAACAATTGAGGTCAGATACAGCGTCAGAAACCTAAAGGTTCCCAGCATTGGCTCTAGTGCTCTACCAAATATCCAGATCGCATAGGAGTTGAAGAGGATGTGCATCGGCCCAGACCAGTCGTGAACAAACCCACTGGTGAGCATTCTCCAGGGCTCAAAGGCCGCAAGCAGCGGAGCAAAGAAGAACTGATTCGTGAAGATGTAGCCAAGCGGGGAGATCTGGCCGAGCCAAATCAACACATTCACAATCAGAAGCGCCGAAGTTATCGGCGCCTGCGAGGCTCGAGCCAGCCTTCTTGCCAATTTAGAGAGTTTCGATAGAGACCGAGGTGAGCACTACGTCTTTGACTGGGCGGTCCTGACCGGCGGTCTCCACTGCTGCAATCTTGTCAACGATCTTCTTGCTTGCATCGTCTGCCACCTCACCAAAGATGGTGTGGCGACCCTGAAGCCAAGTCGTTGGCGCAACGGTGATAAAGAACTGGCTGCCATTTGTTCCCGGTCCAGCGTTTGCCATCGCGAGCTTGTAGGGCTCAGCAAAGTTGAGCTCTGGGTGAATCTCATCTTTGAACTGGTAGCCGGGGCCGCCCATGCCGGTGCCGGTTGGGTCACCACCCTGAATCATGAAGTCCGGGATGATGCGGTGGAAGATTACGTTCTCATACAGAGGTCCGGTCTTCATCTCGCCGCTCTTTGGGTCGCGCCATTCGATGGCGCCCATTGCGAGACCCTCGAAGTTCTCGACTGTTTGCGGGGCGTGAAGGCCAAAGAGGTTGACCTTGATGTCGCCGTGATTGGTGTGCAGGGTAGCTACTGAGGTGGGATTTGTCATTGCTCCATTGTGTCACGGAACTGAGGGGACGATGTGGCTAGGCTGAAAGCATAAGAGAAGGGTAGTTATGACTACTGCAATTGCCATTTCTGGCCTGGTAAAGACCTATGGCAAGCAAAATGCCGTGGACAACTTGACGGCCAACATTGCCAAAGGGCGCATCACGGGCTTCTTAGGACCTAACGGTGCTGGGAAGTCGACAGCACTGCGCTGCCTGGTCGGGCTTGCGGCCCCCACCAGCGGCAGCGCAACGATATTTGACAAGCGTTATCGCGATCTCGATAACCCACTCAGCAAGGTGGGGACAGTATTAGATAGCCGAGGATTTCATCCTGCCCTCACTGGCAAGCAAAACCTTAGGGTCGTTGCCGCGGCAGCCGGAATACCCGATTCCAGAGTCGATGGGGTCTTGGAGATGGTTGAGCTGACAGACGCTGCCAATAAGAAAATGAAGAACTACTCACTCGGGATGAAGCAGCGCCTTGCTTTGGCGGGCGCGATTCTTGGAGATCCAGAGATTCTTATCCTGGATGAGCCTGCCAATGGCCTTGACCCAGCAGGCATTGCCTGGCTGAGAAAGTTTTTGAGAAAACTGGCAGAGGGTGGGAGGACCATTCTGGTCTCCTCGCACCAGCTAGCAGAGATGCAGAACACGGTCGATGACGTAATCATCATCAACAAAGGCAAGCTCATTGCCTCAGGCTCGATTAAGGAAGTCATTGGCGATGGCAGCCTGGAAGACGCCTTCTTGACTTTGACTGGAGGTGAGCTCTGATGGGAGCCCTACTCAAGTCAGAATGGCGCAAGCTGATCTACGCTCGCGCGCACTGGGGCCTACTTATTGCCGGAGTCCTCTTGTCGGGACTCGGCACAGCGGTAACACCAGTGATCCTGGACAACCCCGCCACTAGCTTTGGTCTGTCGCTTGACCAGACTCAGGCAGTGGATGCGGTTTATGCAAATGCGATTTCCGCTTACTTTTTCGCGATCATCATCGGCATCATGCTGATGTCCGGTGAGTTCCGTCATGGCACCGCTGTCGCAACCTTTCTAACAGCGCCAAAACGTGGCACGGTTCTTGCGACCAAGCTTGCTATTGCGGCTATCGGCGGCATGTTGGTGATGGTGATCTCGACGGCTGCCGGTCTTGCCGGTGGCTGGGTGGTGCTGTCGTTCTATCCCGACGCAGCTAGCCCAACAAACGAGGTGTTCATAAACACCATGCTGGCCGCAGTGATCTCAGGAGCAATTCTCGGATTGGTCGGGGTGGCGCTGGGAACGCTCATCAGGAACCAGATGCTTGCAATCACGGGTGCGCTCATTTATCTCTTCGTCATTGACCCAATTCTTCTGACCCTTGCTCCAGATACGGGTAAGTATCTGCCCGTAGGCCTGATAACCGCCATGTTGGCGCTGGATATCGAGGCACCAGAATTTGGCATCGACACCGCCGCCTATTTGCCCCCAATAACCGCAGTGGTTGTGCTACTTGGCTATGGGGCTGTCTTCGCCACACTTGCAATCGCCACAAGCCTCAGGCGGGACATCGAATAGAAACAAACAAAGAGGCGGGCTGGGGAAACCTAGCCCGCTTTTTTATAGCCCCTTGGGCTTTAGATACTTTTGGGCCAAGGCGCTGAGGAAGTCAAAGACCAGGGCCAAAATCGCAACTATCACGGCACCGATGAGGATCGCTGGTCCGCGGTCTAGTTTTAGACCTGAGTTGATCGTCTCACCGAGCCCACCACCGCCTACAAGAAAGGCGAGCGCCGACATGCCAACGTTGATGACGATGGCGGTTCTGATACCGGCAATTATGACCTCGACAGAAAGTGGCAGCTCGATCTTCATGAGAATCTGGCGACTGGTATAGCCCATCCCGCGACCGGCATCAATGACCGACTTGTCCACCTGCTCCAGCCCCACGATGGTGTTTCGTAGTACTGGCAAAAGAGAGAACGTTGCAAGGGCAAAAATGACGGTAGTGATGCCGGCGCCCATGAATGAGAAGAAGATCACAATCAGGCCGTAGGCGGGAAGAGCCTGGGCTAACCCAAGGGTGTCAACTAGAAAGTTCTTGAGCCTTGGGAAGCCCTTTCTAGTGACGACAATGCCAAGTGGTATCGCCACCAAAATCACAAGTATCGATGAGGAAAAGCCAAGCAAGAGGGTCTCGCCAAGCTGGCGCTGCAGTTTCTCCGGGGCAAGAATGTCCTCGGTAATCGAATCAATGTCGGAGTAAAGCCAGACCGCTGTGCCAATAATCCCGAGTATCACCGCAAAGATGGGCGAAACGATCAGATCTAACCGCTCACTTAGAGGTGTGCGGTTTGAAAGGTTCGGGCTGATAGTTGACAAGGTTTATCCCTCGCTCATAATCAGCTTCGCGAGCGACTCGATTGTGCAGCAGCCCAGGTACTTGCCTTTGCGGTCAGTCACTACAGCCATACCCACCGAGGACTGAAGCATGGTGGTCAGTGCGTCCTGCAAAGTGTCCTCTGGCTGCAGGTTCACAGTTACCGGCCTGCCGCTTTTCTCGATGGGCTGAGAGGTGCGGTTTAGTGCCTTCTCATCAATCCACCTTGTTGGTTGCTCTTTGTCGTCCAGCAACACGGCAACCTGGTCTGGAGAGTCCTGAAGTGCCTGAAGTGCCTGGTCTCTAGAGACAGGGGCGGTGAGGGTAGGTACCTGATGCAGGTCGATGTCACGAACCTTTTTCAGGGTTAGGCCCTTCAGAATCGCACCCGATCCGAGGAAGCTCTCCACAAACTCATCCGCTGGATGGGAAAGGATTGCCTCCGGAGTATCGAGCTGCGCGATCTCGCTACCCTCACGAAGAATCGCAATGCGGTTGCCCATCTTGATGGCCTCATCAATATCGTGAGTGACAAAGACGATGGTCTTCTTGAGCTCCTGCTGGAGCCTCAAGAACTCGTTCTGCAGGCGGTCCCTGGTGATTGGGTCAATTGCGCCAAAAGGCTCATCCATCAAAAGCACATCTGGGTCGGCAGCAAGCGCCCTGGCAACACCGACGCGCTGAGCCTGGCCGCCAGAGAGCTCCTTGGGATAGCGGTCCCGATAGGTCTCTGGGTCCATGGAGACAAGCTCCAGCATCTCGTCAATACGACTTTCGATCCTGTCCTTGTCCCAACCCAAGAGCTTTGGCACGGTAGCAATGTTCTCCGCGATGGTTCGATGGGGAAAGAGCCCAACCTGCTGGATTACATAGCCGATCTTGCGGCGGAGCTCCGAGGGGTCTACGTCTGTTACATCTTCGCCGTTCAAGAAAATCTTTCCCGAGGTGGGCTCAATTAGACGGTTTATCAGTCTCAGCGTCGTGCTCTTGCCGCAGCCGGATGGTCCAACCAGAACCAACACCTCACCCTTTTCAACCTCCAGGGTTAGCTTCTTGACGGCAGGTTCAGTCCCTGAGCCGTAGCTCTTACTGACGCTCTCCAATCGGATTAGCGGTTCGCTCATCGAATTCCCTTCGAGATAGTGGCCAGTCTTGCGGCCTGAAGAATTAGGTCAATTACAAGTGCCAGCAGAAGGCACAAAATGGTTCCCAGCCAGATTGCCTCTAGCGAGTTGGGAAGCGGCAGCCTCGCAAGACCGCTCTTAATGAAGTCTCCCAGGCCACCACCGGCTACCAAGGTGGCGATAGCTGCGATGCCGACGATAAGCATCGAGGAAACCCGAATTCCCGCAAGTATCACAGGCCATGCCAGGGGCAATTCAACCCTGAGCAGCACCTGCAGCGGACTTAGCCCCATGCCCTTTGCGCTCTCCAGCACCCCCGGGTCAATGCCGTCGAGACCCGTAATGGTGTTTCGAAGGATCGGCAGCAGCGAATACAAAAACAGCGCAATGAAGGAAGGGGCGAAGCCCAGTCCCACAAGCGGGATAAAAATCACAAATAGCGCAAGGGAAGGAATGGTCAAAAAGACCGACGCAATAGAAAGAGCCAGCTCCCTTGCAAGCTGGTTACGTCTGGTCACGATGCCGGTGACGATGGCAAAAACGCCAGCCGTCACCAGCACCGAAACCACATAGCCCGCATGTTGGGCTAATGCTTCTAGAACCTGCTCCTGACGAGCAAGAGCAAATTCAAGAAGGCTTAGTAGAGAGTCCAACTGTCTACTAGTCGATTAGACCTTCGTCGACCAGGAACTGCCTTGCGACATCACCTGGGTCTTCACCCTCTGCAGATACCTTGCCGTTGAGCTCGGCCATCTTGATGTTGTCTAGTGGGGCGAGGACAGCCTCGATGATGCCATCGAATGCCTCAGGGGCCTCGTTGTACTTGTCCTGACGGATGGTTCCCGAGACGTTGTACAAAATGTTTACGCCTGGGTCAGTTACCAGAGTCAGTCCAAGTGCCGGAATACGGCCGTCAGTGGTGAATACCTCACCGAAGTCGCAGTTGTTATTTGCGGTCTCGGTGTAGATGATTCCGGTGTCGAGAATGAGCTGCTGGTTGTCCGGCAGATCGATTCCGGCGTGGGTCTCGGTGAGAATCAGGCCGTCAGGACGGCTTGGGAACTCAGACTCCATGCAGACCACGGCGTCAGAGTTGTCACGGACATACTCCATCATCGACTTGAGGTCGAATGCTCCACCGTTAGCCTCTGTCACCTCTGGGCTCGATGCGAATCCGTAGGTGTTGTTGAATGGCGAGCGACCAACCCAGACAATGCCGTTCTCGGCAAGGTCCATGTCGCGAACGCCTGAGGTGAGGACCTCTGGGTCAAAGCTTGGGTCAGACTGTCCGAGGTGGACGGTCCAGCCGGTGCCGTTGTACTCCATGTAGATGTCGATCTCACCCGACTCGAGTGCTGCGCGAGCGACGTTGGTGCCACCGAGGTTTACCTTGTTGTCTACCTCTGCGCCTGCAGCCTCAAAAGCTGCAACCATCATCTCGCCAAGAATTAGCTGCTCGTCGAAGTCCTTTGATCCGACAGCAATAGATACGCCTGATAGGTCATACTCCGAAAGAGTTCCGCCTGAGCTGGACCCGTCCGAAGCGGCGCATCCTGAAAGCGCCAACGCTGCAACAGCGCTAATCGCCAACATTGAGAATTTCTTAGAATGCTTCATGCTTCTCTCCTTTGGTTTGCCCTTAGGGTAGGCGGAGGCACGGGGTCTCACTAAATCGAGTTGTGCAAATGTCAACTATTTGGGTTAGGTTGGGGATATGCGCACTCACAGCTCCGGACTTACACGAGACCTCGAGGTGATTGAGGCTTTATCCCTTGCCGAGTCCTTTACCCAGGGCGGTCTCGGAGTAAATCGTGTTGCCGAAATAACAGGCCGGGACAAGGGTCAGATTTCTAGGGTGCTGAGCACTCTCGCCGCTACCGGACTGGTTGACAGGGACGCTAAGAGCAAGAGATATGCGCTCGGTCACCGCTTTTACTCACTGTCTATGCGCACCAGGGAGGCCCACCTCGCTCTCCAAGCAGAATCCCGCCTTGCGGAGCTGGTTGCGCAGGTTCAAGAGACCGCTCACCTCAGCGTTCTCAGGGGCGGTCGGGTATTAACGGTAAAAACGGTGGTGGCTGCCGATGCAGTCCGCCGCTCTGGTTGGGACGGCATCCTCTCCAACGCCGGCATAACCGCTTCAGGCCGAGCAATGCTCGCAGGGCTAACTGACAGTGAGATTGAACTGTGGTGGCAGGAACATGCGCTTGACGACCCGCTGCCAATTCTTACGATTGACCTTCCCGACCCACCGGAGCCCATTAACCCGAAAACAAAGCGGGCCCGCAGGCCCGCCAGAAGCCTGAAACAATTTATGGCCATGCTGCAAGAGGTTCGGGACCTCGGTTATGCAATTAGTGACGAGTTTCAGAGCGGGATCATCGATGCGGCCGCACCCGTTAGGGACTCGAGTAATGTGGTTATCGCTGCTATCAGCGTTGGTGCATCGGTTGATCGAATCGGCGACCAAACCGATCAGCTGGGTCAGTTCGTATCTGGTGCCGCTCTTAGGCTCTCCATGGACCTAGGGGCACCTATTGTTGGCCCCGCATAAGCGTGAAATGATTCAACTATGACCCAAGTTGGCTTTATCACCGGAGGAGCCTCCGGATTTGGACTCGAGCTCTCAAAAAAACTCGTAAGTCGCGGCTGGATTATCTATGCGGCCGATAAGGATTCAAAGGCTGTCGCGCTAACAAGGGAGTTTGGTGCGGTGCCTGTCACTCTCGATGTCACGGACGCCAAAAAGACCAAGGCCGCAATTGACAAAGTCATCAAGAAAGAGGGCCGGATAGACCTGCTTGTGGCAAATGCGGGCTTTGGCAACTTCTCCACTGTCGAGGAGATGACCAGTGAGCAGGTTCAGCAGATATTTGCCGTGAACGTCTTTGGTGTTGAGGCCTGCATAAGGGCGGCTATGCCCCAGATGCGGAAGCAGCGCTCGGGACGGATTCTCATCACCACCTCAGTCGTCGCGCACGTGTCCGTGGCCGGACTTGGTTGGTATGCGGCGACAAAGCACTCGATGAAGGCAGTGGCTAATGCTCTTAGGCAAGAGGTGCGAGAGCTAGGAATCTTCGTTTCAACTATCGAACCTGGGACCTCAAAGACAGGGTTCGGTGCAGTTGCCTTTGGGCTGCTTGAGGATGGCAGGTCTGTGAGCGAATACGACACCGTGATGCGCGGAGTAAACAAGTGGCTGGGTGGAATGTATCGCATCTCTCCTGGGCCAGAAAAGGTTGTAAACAAAATGCTCAAGGCTGCAACTAGCCCAAAGCCAAGAGCGCACTACCCCGCTAGCTGGGACGTCAGAGCCCTCAAGGTGGTTTTCTACTTGATGCCCAGACGCTGGCTAGATGGTTTTGTCCTCTGGCTCGCTAAACGCTAGCGACGGAAGGCTGGCTGACGCAGGCCATTCTCACTTAAGCTCGTAGTAGCAATTGATCAAAGGAGATCAAGATGAGCGTTCGAGACAGAATTGATGCGGAGTCAAGAATTCCACTTGAGGGGCTACTGCAAGTAATGCCTGGAGGATTCAATGCGATTCCAGACATTGTGCAGCGTCGAGAAGTACTGAGTCAGATGCTAGCGGCCACCCCTGTACCCCCGAATCCCAATGTGGAGATTTCAAATCACGTAGCCCCAGGGCCCGATGGAGAGCTCGCGGTCAGAATTTACTCACCGAAGAATGTGACCAAGCCTGCACCTGGGATCATTTACATCCATGGCGGCGGAATGATAATGGGTGGCCTTGATGGTGAAGACGGCACCTGCCAAATGATGGCGGACCAACTAGGCGCAGTGATCGCCTCCGTTGACTACAGAAAAGCTCCTGAAAACCCCTACCCTGCCGCTCCTGAAGACTGCTTTGCCGCTGCAAATTGGGTGTTTCAAAATGCTGCCGATCTGGGAATCGATGCAAAGAACATTGGAATCTACGGTCAATCTGCTGGAGGTGGCCTAACACTCGCTGTGGTTCTAATGGCGAGAGATAGAGGTGGGCCAAACTTTGCCTACATGGTTCCGATCTACCCGATGATTGACGATACGAATGAGTCCGAATCTTCGAAACTAATCACGGATGTTGGAATATGGGATCGTGCTGGCTCTGTAGAGGCTTGGAACTGGTATCTGGGGGGAAAGGAAGCGGACCAGTATTCTGCTCCCGCAAGAGCAACTAACTTGTCTGGCCTCCCACCCGCGTATATCGATGTTGGTGAACTCGACATGTTCAGAGATGAAGATACCCAATTTGCCAAGCGTCTGGCTGAAGCAGGCGTTCAAGTGGAATTCCACCTTTGGCCTGGCGCATATCACGCTTCCGAGGTTTTTGCTCCGGATGCCTCTCTAAGCAAAACCATTTGGAACACTCGACTTGCAGCCATAAAGCGGCTCATCGGCTAGAAGCTAGAGCGAGTGACGGGAATCGAACCCGCGCCACCAGCTTGGGAAGCTGGAGTTCTGCCATTGAACTACACTCGCGATTTCTCTGATTCTAGCCACCATCAAGCAGAGGCTAAATAGACTCGAGCGATGAACATTCCAGAGCCCGAGATTATTGACCCAGCAAACGTTCCCAGCCTCAAATGGGGAATCATCGGCCCGGGAGGCATCGCCGAGGTCTTCGTCTCTGCATGCCAAAAACACACAGCACAGTCTTTCCACGCCGTGGCATCTAGAACCCCCGGTAGAGGGGCTGAGTTTGCCAAGAAGTTTCAAATCCCAAAAGTGCACGATAGCTACGAGACGCTCGTAGCCGATGACGAAATAGAAGCCGTCTACATCTCAAGCTGGCAATCTGAGCACTACGAGCACGCGATGCTCGCGCTAAACGCGGGTAAGCATGTTCTTGTTGAAAAACCCATCACCGTATTGCCTGAGCATGCAAAGGAGATCTTTGCTCTCGCCAAAGAAAAAGGTCTCCTGGCAATGGAGGCTATGTGGACAAGGTATTTACCTCAGAGCACAATAATCCGAAAGCTTCTGGTCTCTGGCGAGCTTGGCAAGCCCCAGCTCTTTGCAGCCAACTTCTCAGTTGATAATCGCCACATCGAAAGGCTGTGGCAAAAGGGCGGGGGAAGCATCATCTATGACATGGGCATCTACCCAATTGCAATGTCACAGCAGTTTTTGGGTAATCCCACCAGCCTCACGGCCACAGGAAAGCTTCACAATAACGGCCTTGACGAGGAGAGCCACTCGGTTCTCCACTACGAGTCCGGTGCCAGGGCCCAAATAACCGCATCAGGTATTGCCACCCTTCCCACGACCGCCAGCTGCTCCTTCGAAAACGGCGTGGTCGTGGTTGATGAGCCGTTTTTCGTGCCCTCAGGTATCAGGCTGCGCGACAAGGAGCTCTACTTCGAGGAGCAAGTCTGGCGTGACGAAACGACTGTAAGGGGGCACGATGGGCTCAGCTACCAGGCAACCTGGTTTGCAAAGTATGTGTCAGAAGGCAGGGTCGAGTCTGAGGTTCACACAGCAAGTGAAGTTATCGCCGGAATTGAGATTGCAGCAGAGATCTGCAAGCAAATAGGCGCTGAGCCGCTCTAGTCCCTAACCCCAATAATCATTGGCTCGTGGAATGAACCCCCAAAGGCCTTCTCACTCGCACCACTTCTATCTAGGTATGGCGTTATGCCTCCTAGATGGAACGGCCACGCAGCACCCATGATCATGCATAGGTCAATATCCTGTGGAGTCTGGACAACCTTCTCCTCCAGCATGAGTTTTACCTCTTTCGCGAGGCCGACCTGCACCGACTCAAAGATCTCGGCGGCGCTTCTGGCATTTTTTCCGCCGGCGACAATTTCCATAGCCTTCTTGTCGTAGCCCTTTATCTTGCCCTTTGCATCGCGCTCCAGCAGCTTGCCGTGCTCTGCTAGCTTGTGAAGGTTCTCGCTCGCATAGAAGCGCTCTTTGTTGAACGCGTGCATAGAGTCCAGCACGTGGGCCCCTACCTTGAGACCCACCAGCTCCAGTAAGTCGAATGGGTTCATTGGCAATCCCAGCGGGGCGATCGCAGAAGCGACCTCTTCAAAGCTGGCCCCTTCGTCAACGGCTCGCATTGCCTCGCCAAGGAGGTAGCCCAGCAGGCGGTTGACAACAAAGCCCGCAGAATCAGAAGTGATAACCGCGGTCTTTCGTAGGTTCTTCGCCACCTCCATGGCCGTGGCAACGGCCTCGTCAGAGCTCTTCTTGGCTCTGACCACCTCAACTAGCGGCATAACCGCGACAGGGTTGAAGAAGTGGAAGCCGACTAGACGCCCTGGGTGCTTGAGGCTCTTTGCCATTGCATCAACTGATAGCGAGGAGGTGTTGGTGGCCAAGATGCACTCCTCGCTCACAACCTCCTCGATCTTGGCGAAGACTTCCTGCTTGATCTTTAGCTCCTCGAAGACCGCCTCGATTACCCAGTCGCAATCGGCAAATGCCGCGTAATCGAGGGAGCCGGAGAGGTTACCGACGTAGCGGTTGCGGTTGTCCTGGCTAAGGCGACCTTTCTCCACGAGCTTGTCTAGCTCTGAGGTGATGTATTCGATGCCCTTGTCGATGCGCTCTTGAGAGACGTCGGTTATTACAACCGGAACCTCGAGCCTGCGAAGGAACAACAGTGCGAACTGAGAAGCCATGAGGCCTGCCCCCAGCACACCAACCTTGCTCACTTTTCTTGCTAGTGCCTTGTCGGGAGCTCCGCTTGGCTTTTTCGCATGCTTTTGAACAAGGTTGAATGCATAGATAGATGCGCGGAACTGATCCGAGGCAATGAGCTCCTCAATTGCGTCGTCCTCACGCCTAAAAGCAGCTTCTTTGCTTCCACTCTTGGCGGCGGCGATTAGATCAAGAGCTAAGTATGGAGAAAGCGGCACCTTGCCGAGCTTCTCCTCAACCGTCGAGCGGGCGATAGATATGGCCGGTCCCCACATAGTTGCCTTTTCAACGGCGCCAGGCTCATGCTTGCGCTTTACCTTCTTGCCTCCGATTACTTCGTCAGCCCAAGCAAGAGACTCCTCTAGGAACCTTGCAGAGCCAAACATCTTGTCGGCAATACCCAGCTCCAAAACCTCCTGGGGCTTTAGCATCCTGTTTTGCTTAAGCGGGTTTTCGAGTATGACCTTGAGTGAGTTACGAATTCCGATCAGGTTTGGGAGCAGGTATGCGCCACCCCAACCCGGAATCAGGCCAATGAAGACCTCCGGCAATGCAACCGCTGGAGCGGTCTCGTTGATGGTTCGGTAGTTGGCATTAAGCGCAATCTCCAGACCACCGCCTAAGGCCAGTCCGTTAATGAAAACAAAGCTTGGTACTCCAAGCTGATCCAGTTTTTCAAGAGAGTAGTGACCGAGCTCGGCTATGAGTCTGCCGATCTTGCGCTCTTTGATGTCCTGGACGTGAGAGAGGTCGGCTCCGGCTGCAAGGAAGTAAGGCTTCCCTGTTACCGCCACACCATGGATTTCCTTCTTCTTGGCACGCTCCTTGAGCTCGTCCAGCTTCTGGGCGAACTGCAGGAGTGTGTGAGGGCCAAGGGTGTTGGGCCTGGTGTGGTCCTTGCCGTTGTCGAGAGTTATCAGGGCGATAGTCCTGCCCGACGACATCTTTATATCCGAGACGTAGGAGTGCGTGACGACTTCGTCATCCGCCTCCAAAAGTGGCGCGTACTTTTCCATTTATTCAGCCTTTGTAGTTTGAGTTTTCCCAGATGACCGTGCCGCCCATACCTAGGCCGATGCACATCGTCGTCATTCCATAGCGGACCTTGGGGTTTTCTTGGAAGTGCCTTGCCAGCTGATTCATCAGCCTGACTCCTGAGGATGCAAGGGGATGCCCCATCGCTATCGCTCCACCCCACGGGTTGATCTTTGGGTCATCGTCCGCAAGTCCAAAGTGATCGACAAAACTCAACACCTGGATTGCAAATGCTTCGTTTATCTCGATGAGCCCGATGTCGTCCATCTTCAGGCCAGCCTTATCTAGTGCCTTTTCGGTTGCCGGTATTGGGCCGATTCCCATGATCTCTGGCTCTACTCCCGCGAAAGCAAAGCTAACCATCTTCATCTTTGGCTTTAGGCCGTACTTCTTAACTGCGCCTTCGCCGGCAATTAACGACATGGTGGCGCCGTCGGTCAGTGGTGATGCATTGCCAGCGGTTACCTTGCCGTGGGGTCTGAATGGGGTCTTTAGGTCCTTCATGCCCTCAAGGGTTGACTCTGGTCTGAGAAGTTCGTCTGTGGTGACCAGGTTCCAACCGGAGTCACTTGCTGCCGATACCGGTATCAGGTCTTTTTGAATCTTGCCCTCTTGATAGGCCTTGGCCGCTTTCTGCTGGCTCCCCACGGCGAAAGCGTCGCTTCGCTCTTTGGTGAGGTGTGGGAAACGATCGTGGATCTTCTCAGCGGTGTTACCCATGTTCATGGCGCTTGGGTCAACGAGCTTTTCCGCCAGGAATCTTGGGTTTGGGTCCGCACCCTCACCCATGGGGTGGTGGCCCATGTGCTCGACACCCCCGGCAAGAGCGATGTCGTAGGCACCAATACCGATTGCGCTCGCGGTTGTGGTCACAGAGGTCATAGCTCCTGCGCACCAGCGGTCAATTGAATATCCGGGCACCGTCAGCGGCAATCCGGCAAGGATGCTCGCGGACCTTCCGATCTGCAAGCCCTGGTCACCGTATTGAGTCGCCGCCGCAATGGCGACGTCATCGATGGCCTCTTTGGGTAGGTCTGGGTGACGCTCGAGAAGACCGATCATTGCCTTAACTACGAGGTCGTCGGCCCTGGTCTTCCAGTAGACACCCTTCTCACCCGCCTTGCCAAAGGGTGTTCTGACACCATCTATGAAGTAGACGTCTTGGGTCTGCATTTAGTTCCTCACTAGGTTCTTGCGACTAGCCTGCCTGGCTGCCTCATCGCGGGCAAGAGTGGTTCTGACTAGTCCAGGCGAAAGCTCAAATGCATCTACCAAGCTCTCAGCATGAGGCTTGAGTCTTGGAAGCAGCCTGGTGTCGATGTATTCGGTGATCGCCTCGGCTCTTGCTGCTGAGAGTCGGCCGTTGATCAGGTACCAATCAAGGTTTTCCTCAAGCAGCCCGAAGCCGTACAGGTCCCTGAGCCAAGTCAGGATCTTCAGAGAATCTTCGTCCTTGATTGTCTTTAGCGCTGAGGTGAAGGCCTCCCACATAATCAGCTCGGCGTGTGCCTTTGCTGCCTTGATGAGGTCGTTTTGGTGGCGGTTGAAGAGCTCGGCCTGCTTACTCTTGTCACTACCGGCGGCCTTTAGCTTGTTGGCAATGTTCGCAACCATGGTGTGAACGCGGTCGGTTAGAAGCTGGTGCTGGTGCTCCTCGTCCTTCACATAGCCAACCGAGCGAGCGGTAGAGCCGAAGTCCACGATGTTTTGAGCTAGGCCCCTCAGCCCTCCACGGTTGATAGTGGCCTCTCCAACCTGTCCGGCAACATACTGCGCGAGAGTTCCAAAGTCGGGTGACTTGAAGGCCTTCGCGTAGTCGCCCAAAAGGCGCTTGGCAACCAACTGCAGCATGACGTTGTTATCTCCCTCAAAGGTGACATAAACATCAAGATCTGCCCTGAGCCCGGTGAGGCGGTGCTCAGCCATGAAGCCCTGTCCGCCACAGGCCTCTCGGCACTCCTGCACCGTGTTCAGCGAATACCAAGAACTCAGCGCCTTGGCGGCGGCTGAGACCGTCTCAAGATCTGAGCGAGCCTCGTCGGTGTCATTCTCGCCAGTGAAGACCGCGTGATATTGGTTCAGCATTTCTTGGTGAGTGAAGATCTGAGCATAGGTGCGGGCAATCAGCGGTATCAGCCTGCGCTGGTGGCGACCATAGTCGAGCAAAGTGGTCTCTTCACCATCGCTTCCGTGGAACTGCTTGCGGGCAAGTGAGTAGCGGACAGCAATATCCAGAGCCAGCTTTTGAGCGTTTGTAACCGCGCCCGTCAGGGACACTCGTCCCTGCACCAAAGCTCCAAGCTGTGTGAAGAACCTGCGGCCCTTGTTCTCGATAATCGACGTGTAGGTTCCGTCTGGTTCGACATCTGCGTAGCGGTTTAGCAAATTCGCTCTTGGAATCCGAACCTGGTCGAAGAGAAGCCGTCCATTGTCGATGCCGTTCAGGCCGCCCTTTAGTCCATCGTCCTCAGCGCCCACCCCCGGAAGGAGCTTGCCGCGCTTACGCAGCGGAACATAGAAAGCATGAACCCCCTGGTTCTCCCCCTCGGTGTAGAGCTGAGCAAAGACAACTGCAGCCTCGCCGTGAAGCGCCGCATTACCGATGTAGTCCTTGTAGCTGTGGCGGTCAGGAGTGTGAACCACAAACTCCTGGGTTGCAGGGTCGTAGGTGGCAGTGGTGCCGATGGATGCTACATCTGAGCCATGGCCGGTCTCAGTCATCGCGAAGCAGCCAGGTGTGTCTAGCCTGGTGACCCCTGGAAGGAATGTCTTGTGATGGTAATCGGTGCCCAGGTTAAGGATTGCCGATCCAAACAGCCCCCACTGGACACCGAACTTTATTTGCAGTGAGGCATCACCAAGAATGAGCTCCTCAAAGCTGGATAGTGAGCCTCCCGGATTACGCTGGCCTCCGAGCTCTTCCGGAAATCCGTACTGCGTTGCGTTTTCCTTCACAAGAGTCTTGAGCGACTTCAACGCCCACTCTCGATGCTTCTCCATCGAGGCGCCCTCTGGCTTGAAAAGCTCTTTATCTTCGATGACGCTGCGGGTGTGGCGTCTGATCTCTGCCCACCGGCCAAGGATTTTCTCGCCCACTTCAGCTACGTCTAATTGAATGTCTTCGTTGAGATTCATGGTTGACCTCCGACCCTAGTCAACTCCCCAATTTCAAGCTGGAATAGCAACCTGAGATAAATTCGTGACGGGCGACAAAAGGGACTAATTTGATGCTGTCATGTATGTAGATATCCTACAAATTAGAACTTAATAATTAGATGGTTTGACTAATTAGTCACCCTTGAATTTTGCTTGCTTCTTAGTGACGAAAGCCTTCATTCCCCGGGCTACGTCCTTGGTCCCCATAAGCCCAGCAAGCCGTGGGAAGAGGTTGGCCTTCTCTGCTTCTTTGTCTGCGGCTCGCGCGGATTCCAAGGTCGCTTGAACCGCAAGCGGTGCCTGGTCAGCGATTGACTGAGCAAGCTCCAGAGCTCTTTCAAGCTCCTCGCCAGGCTCGACAATCTCGTTAATCATGTTCATCTCGAGTGCCTCTTGGGCTCCCCAGCGATCTCCGGTTAGGAGGTAGCGCATGGCACGAGCGTGACCTGCAACCTGCGGCAATCTAATGGTTCCGCCTCCAAAAGGAAGGATGGCCCTTGAGACCTCGAGCTGCCCGAATTTAGAGTCGCTGGCGGCAATCACTACATCGCTTGCGAGCGCAAGCTCAACTCCTAAGGTGTAGCAGGTGCCGCGGGTTGCCATAACAACCGGTTTACTGACCTGTTCTGTGGAGATGCCCCAGGGATCTAGACCACCCTCTGGCACCATCTGGAGCTTTCCTTTTTGCATCTTGGGTCCAACATCAAAAAGGTCAAGGCCTGCTGTGAAGTGATGGCCGTGGGCAAAGACGACTCCGACTCGTAACTCTTTATTTCGGTCAAGTTCGCCGTAGGCAAGCGAAAGTTCGTGGAGTAGCTGCTCGTCCGCAGCGTTCATCTTTTCAGGGCGATTGAGCCCAATCAAAAACAGATGGCCGCGCTGTTCCGTTGTTATCTTTTGAGACACAACCAAGAGGCTAAACGGTCTCGGTGAGCTGCGCCACCCGCTGCGGCGAGATTTGTAGCAAAACCCCAATGTCTCGCATGCTCAGTCCCTCGGTTCTAAGCCTTGCAACA